>Ga0209783_1000020_pt1 | contig 92316 bp, 84 predicted proteins | sample WorMetfiPIANOSA1_FD_187395 | JGI IMG/M metagenome (GOLD analysis project Ga0209783, IMG submission 187395) | Marine gutless worms symbiont microbial communities from Max Planck institute for Marine Microbiology, Germany - Olavius filocauda... | ecosystem: Host-associated > Annelida > Digestive... | reverse complement strand
GTCTTGCCCAAATCAATCCCGAGTGTGACGATCGTCATCGGTTCGCTCCCTTTGGGTTTGGGGTTTCGCAAACCGGTATCCTACCGGCTAAACCGATAGGGGGCGGACCATCCCATAACCATATGGCTGCAACTGCGTTGGTGAATTGATCCCGCACTAATTCGCGCGGCGCGGGTCGTGGCGGTAGGGCCGCAGCAGCAGGACGACGATGAACATGACCAGCGGTGTCAGCACCAGCGCCAGCAAGGTCACGCCGATGAAGCCGGCCCGTGTTCTGCGGCCGAGATATCCCACGCCGAAGGCGCACAAAACATAAATGACGGCCAGTGCTATTGAGATCATCGGTCTCTCCTGTCCTTTTCCGACCGCGTTAGTCCAGCGCCCGACGGGACGGATCGGGCGGCTCGCCGGACCTGACCGGCGACTCGACCCCTTTCAGCTCGTCCGGCGCATCTGCGCCGGATCGCGGCGGCGAGGCGCCGGGAACCAGGTTCGGATCTGTTTCGGCGCCCTGCTGCGGTACGGGCGCCGGTTCGCCGACGCCGCGTTCCTCCGACGACCGGCGGAAGACGGGTCTGTCGTCGAGCGGGGCGAGCGTGGCGGGGCCGGTTTGCCACGCAAGGACGGAATCACTTCGTCCAGCTCGTGATCCGTGAAGACCCGTGGCAGCGTCGCCCAGTCCGGCAGGGGATGGGATTCCCCCGTAATCGACGGCACGGGGGTCGGATGCTCGGGCAGGGTGCCGATGTCGCTGCCGAGGATCAACGGCAGCTGATCCTGACCGCCGCCGACGATCACGACCTTGGAATTGGGGGACTGCGCCAATTCGACGGTGGCCTCGATCCCGCGCCAGGTGAGCAGCGCATCGGTCAGCGCCTCGCTGACGATGGAATAGAAGTTGCGCACGCCGATGGCCTGGATGCGCAGGCGTTCGGCCTCCTGTTTCTGCCTTTCCAGGCGGAACTGGTAGGATGCGGCGACCTGTTCCCGGGTCAGTTTGTCCTCGATCGCCCGGACGATGTTGTCCGGCAGCGTGATCCGCGTCATCACCAGATCGTCGAACAGGATGTTGTCGGCAAGCGGGTGTTGCCGGATCAGCTCCAGAAGCTGTTCCTGAAGGTCCTCGTGATCGATCGAATAGAGCTCGTTGGAATTGTACTTGCCGATGATCTTGCGGGTGCTCGATATCGTGAGCGGCATGACCACGCGCTCGTCATAGTTCTGACCAAGGGTGATCAACAGCTCGGGAACGGTTCTGGTAATCGGCCGGAACAGGACCGACCCCTCGACAACGGCGCCCATGCCCTCGGCCGTCAGCGCGTAGACGTTGTAGGGATGGCGCCGGGTCCGAACCTCGAAGATGTAGATCCGGTCCCAGGGAAGCTTGACCGCGATGCCCTCGGGCAGGACCTCGTCCAGCACCGTACCGCCGCCCAGCAGGCTGTACCGCACGCCGACATGGCCCGGCGGGATCGCAAGGACCACGTATTTCCACAGCAGAAGGATGGTAAGGCTGACGACAAGGCCGCCGCCGGGCAGCCAGGCGACAATCGATTCGATGCGGCTGAACATCGGCGCCCGGCGATATGGATAGCCCGGACCATTCGCGGTCATGGTGCTCATGACGCTCCCTCCTCCGCCGGTCCGCCTGGGCCGCCGTCACCGGTCTCGAAAATGCGACCGTCACGCAATTTCACCACATTGTCGGCAATGTCGAAATATCGATCATCGTGGCTGACGATGACCAATGTCCGTCCCTCGGCTTTCCAGCGCGGCAAGAATTCGTTGTAGAAAGCCTGGCGGAACTCCGGATCCTGATCGGCCGCCAGTTCGTCCAGGACCATGATCGGCCTGTCCTCCAGCAGCGCAACGGCAAGCGCCAGGCGCTTGCGCTGGCCGGTGGACAGGTTGATGTTCGAGATGCCGCCATCCTTGAACCGGGTCTTGTTCGCGATGCCCAGTTCCTCCAATAGACCGTTGACCGTGTCCTCCGGCACGTCGCGCATGCCGTACAGCCGGTCGAACAGGTGGAAGTCGCTGAACACGGCCGAGAACAGCGAGCGGTAGGCCGAGATGTTCGAAAGCTCGACACGCTTGCCGTCCCAAACGATGGTGCCGGCCATCGGCTCGTAGAGCCGCGTCAGCGTCTTCAGGAGCGTGGATTTGCCGCTGCCGTTGCCGCCGACGACGAACAGAGTTTCGCCGCGCGCCAGCGTGAGGTCCAGCGGGCCCATCGTGAAGCTCTGCGCGCCTTCCGGATCGAAATAGGTGTACACAAGGCCGGTCGCTTCGATCTTCTCGAACGTGGGCTTGCCGACTTCCCCGTCGCCTTCCCGTGCGGCCTCTTCCAGCGACGCGATCACGGACAGCAATTCTGCGATTGCGAAGTTTGCCCGGGTCAGGCTGGGCAGCGCCCGCAGGATCACCTCCACGATGGACAGCAGGAACACCGCGACGTAGATCGACTTTACGATCACCCGGTGTTCGCCGACAAAGGGCGGCAGGATGAAGGCGATCGTTGCCAGACACAGATAGAAGAAGATGTACGAGACGCTGATGCCGCGGCTGATATGCTTCGTGGCCTCGACCTGCGTGTCGCGCGCCAGACCGGACTCCGGCAGGATGTAACCATCCTCCAGGTCGTTGCCGCGCTTCCTGTTCAGCTTGACCTCTTTGAAACCCTCCAGCAGGTGCCGGAACAGGTCCAGGAACGAGAGCTGGCGCGCATTCGCCGCCTCCAAAGCGGCCTGCGTGCTGCGCTGCGTCAGCCTGTAGAAGATGGAACTGGCGACGATCAGGCCGGCGATGACGCCGAACACCAACGGGGACAAAAGAAGTGTGTAAAATCCGCCCAGGATCAGGGCCCCGAACGCCGACGCGAAATGGATGGCAATCAGCGCGGCTTCGGTCAGAACCGGTGAGTTGCGGGTGAGGCTGTCATAGACGGTGTGGCTGCCGATCGCTTCGAACCGCCCGAATTCCGCGCGTCTGACCAGATCGGTCATGCGGTGGCGCATGTCGTCCAAGAGATCCTCGACGATGTTCGAAGACAGCCGTTGCCCCAGCGCATTGCCGAGCACGACCGCGAAAGCCGCCGTTGCGAACAACAGCAGCGGCACCAGCGTGGGCTGGCCCTCCACCCTCGGATCCATCGCCACGCCGATGATTGCCAAGATGCAGACCATACCGAGGGTGCTGGCCACGAACGAAAAGCCCAGTCTAAACCGGTACGGCCCGGCGGCCTCCCATATCATCAGCAGGAACTTCAAGGCTCTCCCCAGACCATTTCTTATCGTCCCGCCGCCGACCCCTGTGGTGCGGGCGCCTCCCAGTTCCAAATAGCATGCCGTTTCATGCCCGGCCTGTCACGCTTTGTCGGATTAACTTCGGCCGTGAGCGATGGGGCGGCGGCGTAGGCGGTGAAGTAGCCGGTGCCTTGGCTTTGCGGGGAATCGGGCGGCAATCCGGCGAGCTGGCGCCAGACCGCCGACACCCTAGCCCTGTGGTGTCAGGGGAGGGACGTTCAGGCTGCCGCGCGGCGTTTAAGGGCGAAGACGGGGATCTTGCCGCTGCGTCCCTTGACCTCCCGGTCGCCGGCTTCCTCCAGGTCTTCCAGGACCGCCGGCGCGCCGTCTCCCGATTCCGCGTGCACCCGGTCGACCAGGGCCCGGCTGATCACGAGGTCGGTGTCCAAGGTGCGTGTCAGTCCCTCCAGGCGGCTGGCGCTGTTGACGGTGTCGCCGATGACGGCGAATTCCATGGAGCGTTCACTGCCGATGTCACCGAGCACGACCGGGCCGTAATGGACCCCGATGCCGATTCCGACCGGTCGTTCGCCGGATGCGGCGCGTTCGGCATTCCAGTCGTCCAGGGCGGCCAGCATCGCCCGGGTGCAGGCGAGCGCGTTGGTGGCGTCGTGCGAACCGGTGTCCGGGGTCCCGAAGGTCGCCAGGATGGCGTCGCCGATGAACTTTTCCAAGGTCCCGTTGTGATCGAAGACCGCCGCCTCCATGCGGGCATGAAAACTGCGCAGCATTTCCATCACTTCGGCTGGCGAGAGGGTTTCGGAGATGGCCGTGAAGTCGCGGATGTCGGTGAACAGCACGGCCACATCCTGTTGTCGCGGTGGACCGAACGGTTCGTCGCGCCCCGCCAGGGTCTCCACTACCTTGGGCGAAAAGTACCGGGCAAGATTGCCGCGGGCGCGTTCGGCGGCCATCCGATCCTCGACAGCCTCCTTGAAGACGTCGAGCTGGTCCAGCGTCTTCTTCATGGTGATCAACAGGTCGTGGAAGTCGATCGGCTTGGTGACGAAATCGAACGCGCCGCGGTTCATGGCGGTGCGGATATTGTCCATGTCCCCGTTGGCCGAAATGATGATGGTCCTCAGATGGTCCTCGAACTCGTCGAGGTGTTCCAGCAGGGTCAGCCCGTCCATCTTCGGCATGTTGATGTCGGTAACGACCAAATCGATGTCGGGATCGTTCTTGGTTTTCTCCAGGGCCTCGACGCCGTCGCCGGCGAAGTCGAACTCGAACTCGCCGTGCCGGATCTCGCGCCGGAACTTGCGCTTCATGAGTTCCTGCAGGTCGACCTCGTCATCGACGACCAGGATCTTGGCCGACATGACCTAGCTCCTCCGTTCGGCGATCATGTGAGAGATTTTTGACTTCAGCTCGTCGAAGTCGACGGGCTTGGTCAGGAAATCGGTGGCCCCGGCCTCCATGGCCTGACGGCGGCTGTCATCGTCGCCGTAGGCGGTGATCATGGCGACGGGAAGGTCCGGCCACATTGTCTTGGCTTCCTTCAACAGATCGAAACCGTTCATGCCCGGCATATTGATGTCCGAGAGGATCAGCATGACCTCCGGCTGAATGCCGCTGGTGAGCTGGGTCAGGGCTTCTTCGCCGGATTCGGCGAAATACATGACGTAGTCGCCGCGCCGCAGTTCCTTTCGGAACCGGCGCTTGAAAAGGTCGACGACGTCGGGTTCGTCATCGACGACAAGGATCGAAACACTCATGCCGTCTGCTCCTTTTCGGCCCGCCGCGCTTGTTTTTTCGGATGCCGCGGCAGACTGATGACGAACTCGGTGAAGGCGCCGGGCTCGCTGTCCACCGCGATATGCCCGTCATGCTGTTGCGCGATGATATCGAAACTCATGGACAGGCCCGGGCCGGTGCCTTCGCCGGTCGGTTTGGTGGTGAAGAAGGGCTCGAACAGCTTCTCGCGCACCTCCTTCGGCATGCCGGTGCCGTTGTCGCGCACCCGGATCTCTACCTTCGCACCCTTGTCCTTGGTCCAGACCGTGACGGTCGGCTCGTAGGCGCCGTTGCCGGCCTGTTTGCTCCGCTGCTTGACCGCATAGGAGGCGTTGCCGAACAGGTTGACCAGCACCCGCGTGATGTCCTGGGGCAAAATCTCGGCCTCACCGGCCGCCTCGTCCAGGTTCTGCTCCATGGTGACGTTGGAGCTTTTGTCCCGCGCCCGCTCGCCGTGATAGGCGAGGTTGAAGGCCTCGTCCACCAGCTCGTTGACGGATGTCGGCACGCGCTCGCCCGCATCGCCGCGGGCGTGCAGCAGCATGGATTTGACGATGTGATCGGCGCGCTTGCCGTGATGGTTGATCTTCTGAAGGTCGCCCTTCAGTGTCTCGACGATGTCTTCCACGTCGTCGCGGGTGTCCTCGTCGAACTTGTCCTGGACGGGCCCCAGCGCCTCGGCCAGCTCGATCAATAATTCGACGGAGGTCTCCGAGAAGTTGTTGACGAAGTTGAGCGGGTTCTTGATCTCGTGTGCGATGCCGGCGGTGAGCTGGCCCAGCGAGGCCATCTTCTCGTTGGTGACAAGCTGGACTTGGGTGCGTTTCAGTTCGGCCAGCGCCGATTCCGCCTGTTCCTTTGCAAGACGAAGCTCGACCTCGGCCTTCTTGCGTTCTGTGATGTCGCGGATCGCGCCCGAAACCAGCAGGCCTTCATCTGTTTCGATCGGGCTGAGGCTGAGTTCGATGGGGAACTCGGTCCCGTCCTTGGCGCGGCCGAAAAGCTCCAGGCCGGCTCCCATGGGTCTGACGCCCGCTTTCTTGAAGAAGCCCTCGCGATGCGTGGGGTGCTGCTCGCGAAAGCGCTCCGGTACAAGGATCTCCACCTTTTGCCCCAGCAGTTCCTCGGTCGAATAGCCGAAGAGTTTCTCGGTTTGTAAGTTCGTCTGTACGATCTCGCCGTCCTCATTGACGATCACGGTGGCGTCCGGGGCCGATTCCAGCAGAGACCGGAAACGTTCCTCCTGTTTCTTACGTTCCGTGACATCCGCCAGAAGCACCACGGCCCCGCCGTTTGCCAGCGGCGATTTCCGCAGGTTCACGACGCGGTCGTTCGACCGGGTCGTGAACTCCAATTCGTGGTGCTGGCCGTCGGAAAGCATGGCCAGGCGCTTTTGTACATGCGCCTCGACATCACCCGGCCCGTAGCCGCCTCGCTTGGCCAGCATACGGATGACCTTCTCCACCGGCGTACCGATGCCGACTTCCTCCAGCGGAAGCCCCGACATGTCCATTGCACGTTCGTTGTACAAGACAAACCTCAGGTCGCTGTCGACGGCATAGATGCCGTCCGACATGTTGGTCAGCGCGGCGCGCAGTTGGGCTTCCTTCTCCGCCAGTTCCTTCTCGGATCTTTTGCGTTCGGTTATGTCGTAAAGCCAGATCAGGGCGGACTGTCGGCCATTGAACTGGAGGGGGCTGATCGACATCAGCGCCCAAAGATCCGTTCCGTCCTGCCGTTTGATCCGGTTTTCCATGTTCATCAGGGTGTGCCCCTGATCGAGCTGTCTCTCGTGTTCGTCCCTGCCTTCTCGTTCCGCGAAGAATTCTCTCGTGCGGACGTGGCCGATGTCTTTTGCATCGAAACCCAGCATGTCGACGAAACGGCCGTTCGCGAATTCGATGATCCCGTCATCCTCGCTCTGGTCGTCGACCGAGATTGCAATGGCGATCGGGCTGTTCTCGAGGATGTGTCGGAGTTGCTGCTCGTTGGTTTTGAGCGCCTCTTCAATCCGTTTGCGTTCGGTGATGTCCGTGTAGGTGATCAGAAGGCCGCCGTCGGGCATGAGGCTACTGTCGGCATCGAAACTGCGTTCGTCCCCGAATGAGATGTCCCCACGAGTGTGTCCCACCCACAGCGTATTCACCCGGCTGCGCGCGAGCTCTTCGGGATCACCACCTCCATAGTCGCCGCGCTTTGCCAGGGTGTGGGCAATCTCGAATATCGGCAGTCCCGGCTTAAGAATGGATTTGTCTATTCCGAGTGTGTCCGGGTATTTCGCGTTGCAGGCGACCAGCCGCTGGTCCTTGTCGAACACGACAACGGCCTGCTGAAGGTTATTGAGGATATCGTCCAGCCGCGCGCGCTGCGCTTCGATTGCCTGTTCCGCCTGCTTGCGTTCGGTGATGTCGGAATAGGTGATGAGAAGCCCGCCGTCCGGCATGACGCTGCTGCGGGCGTCGAAACTGCGCACACCGTCAAATGAGAGGTCGGCGTGGAGCACTTCGGCCCACAGGCGATCAACGTTCTCCTGCGCCAGGGCCTCCGGGTCGCCGTCGCCGAAGACACCGCGATTGGCCAGCATCAGACCGATGTCATAGACGGGCAGGCCCGGCTTCAGGATCTCTTCGTCGATGCCGAGTGCTTCCGGGAACTGGTCGTTCCAGGCGGCGATCTTCCGGTCCTTGTCGACCAGGACGACCGCCTGCTGAAGGTTGCGGAGGATGCTGTCCAGCTGTGCCCGTTGCGCCTCGATGGCCTGTTCTGCGTTCTTTCGGTCTGTGATGTCGGTATGCGCGACGATCAATCCACCGTCCGATGTCGGCCGTTGGCGAATGAGGAATGCACGCCCGGATTCCTGGACCGACTCGAAACTGAGGAAACGGTCTTTTCGCCGCGCTTCGAGACGGGACGCTATCCAGGCCTCCGGATCGTCCTTGGCCCCGGGCGCGGTGATCAGACCGGCATCGACGATCCGACGCAGCAACTGTTCCTGCGACCAGCCGACGATTTCTTCCTTGGGTGGCGAGGTAGGATAGAGTTCGTGGTAGATGTCGTTCGTGAAGACGACGCGCTCGTCCTTGTCAAACAGAATGATTCCGTCGGAGAAACCCTCAATTGCCTCGCGCAGGCGCCGCGCCGTTTCTTCGCTCTTCACGCGTTCGGTGACGTCGATCTCAATGCCGCCAAAACCACTCAAGGTTCCGTCCTCGCCACGGAAGGGGAACATGATCTCGGCCAGCGTCATCGATTCGCCGTCGACAGTGACATCATGCTGGGTTTCAAGCAGCGTGCCTGCCTCCAGGACCCGACGGTCGTAGGCCAGGAACTTGTCGGCCTGTTCTTTGGGGTAAATGTCGTGGAGTTCCTTGCCGACGACGTCGTCGAATCGGACGCCGTAGATTTCCTCGTAACGCCTATTTATCAACCGGAACCGGCCCTCATTGTCCTTTAGGAAGACGGCCGCGGGCATGTTGTCGAGTATGCTTTTCAACACGCTGCGGCTTTCGTTCAGTTCAGCAGTTCGTGCCAGGATCCGCTCTTCCAGCTTTTCGTTGGCGTCGCGCAAGCCCCCCGCCAGTTCCGATTGCCGCGCCAGCGACTGCTGCATACGCCGTGAATAAAAGACGCCGATCGCGGCCAGGACCAGGAACATGCCCATGGCGCCGAACTGGGACGCCGTGTAAAGCGTAGCGGCCCGCTGTGCTTGGTTCTCGCTGTCCACGATCATCTCGCCGAGCGCACTGGAGAGGTTCGCGCGGTAGATGTCTTTGAGACGCGTGAAGGCAGGCTCGGTCACCAGAACCAGCGCGTCGTCCCACTCCTGCTGGTCGATCAGGGCGATGGCCTCGGCTTCCGCGTTTTCGATGTCGCCCTGGACATCCTCCGTCTTTGACAGGAACTGCTGGACCGTTGGGCTCTTCTCGAATCCGGCGATTTCCTCCAGCAAGGCGTATTTCGTGTCCTGGAAGCCCTGATAGTCCGCGATGTACAGGTCCGATCGCAGGCTGGCCGCCAGGCGCACGGCCGTGGTGCTCTGGAGGTCCGCCGTCAGGATGCGCCCGGCATTGACGGTGAGCGCGTTGAGCCGCGTCAGGTTCTCGGTCACCTGCCGGTCGGCGTAGAACAGAACGCCGAACGAGAGCAGCAGAACCACGGACAGGACCAGCAGGCTTGCCCTGTTGCTCAGCAGTTTCGAGATGCTTCCGATCACCGGATCACGGTCCCTGGCCTAATTGCCGTAGCGGGCGACAATCTTGTCGATTGTCCCGTCCGCCTTGAGTTCGTCGACAGCCTTTTGCAAAGGCGCGAGGACGGCAGGATCGGTGTCGTTGTGAAAGGCGTAGCCCAGTTGGGCTTCTCTAAGGACCAACAGTTCCTCGAAGGCGCCCGGCGTGCCCCCCGTCAGTCTGACGGCGTTGTTGAGCACGTTGATCGAATAGGAAACGGCATCGACCCGACCGGTGGTCAGCAAATAAAGGAGCTGCTTCAACGTGTTTCGTCTCGAGATCACGGCATTGGCGGGGACGATCTTTTGCAGGAGCAGGTCGCCGACATCTTCACGCACGACGCCGATCGTCAGACCCTCCAGGTCGGCCGGGTTGTCGACGGTGAGCTTCCTTTCCTTGAGCGCGATGATGGAGACCCTGGAAGGCAATGCGGGACCAACAAACTTCATGATCCGTTCGCGCTCGGGCGTGTAGGTCATCGAGAACAGGGCCGTGCCGGCGCGGTTCCGAATGAAGTTGTAGCCCCTGTTCCAGGGCACGATCTTGATGTCGCGGGGCTTGAGATCGACCCCGATCTTCTCGAAGGCGACCATGAGGATGTCCACCGCAATACCCGCAGCCTCTCCGTCCGCCTCGTAGTTGAAAGGCGGGTAGTCCTCGGAATACCAGGTCATCGCCTCCAGTTGCCGGGCGGCTTCGTCCAGCGTGACGGCGCCCGACGAAACCGGGCTCAGGGACATGGTCAGGCAAAGAAGCGCCGCCATCCAGGGGTATCTGGCCAAGACCTTCTCCTTCATTTCGGAGCACGCGGCTCCCGACTTCCGGCGCGACCTGACCTCACCTCTGGGCGCAGGCCAGCTTTTACCGTCGCGGTGATCCGGAGTCACGCCCCGATCGCATGCCGTAAACGCACGTAATCCAAGCGCTTAGCGGCAGGGCTTGGGCCGTTCAGCCGGCGGCCGCGTCCGCCGCGACGCGGTCCTGCCGCCCTTCCTCCACGGCATGGCAGGAAACGCTGGCGCCGTTGACCGGCTTGAGGACCGGCGGTTCGGTCTTGCAACGGTCGTCTGCCAGCGGACAGCGCGGGTGAAAGGCGCAGCCGGGCGGCGGGTCCAGGGGCGAGGGCAGCTCGCCCGACAGCCGGATGCGGCCGCGCCGGCGCGCCGGGTCGGCGACCGGGGTGGCCGACAGCAGGGCGCGGGTATAGGGGTGCTGAGGGGCTGCGAACAGGGTGTCGCGGGGGGGCATGCTCGACCGGGCGTCCCAGATACATCACCAGCACGTCGTCGGCGATGTGGCGCACCACCGACAGGTCGTGGCTGATGAAAAGATAAGCCAGGTTGAAGTCCCGCTGCAGATCGCCCAGCAGGTTGAGCACCTGTGCCTGGATCGAGACGTCCAGCGCCGAAACCGGCTCGTCTAATACCACCACCTTGGGATTCAGCATCAAGGCCCGGGCCACGGCAATGCGCTGGCGCTGGCCGCCGGAGAACATGTGCGGGTAGCGGTCGTAATGCTCGGGTCGCAGGCCGACCCGCTCCATCATTTCCATCGCGGCCTTTCGGCGCGCGGCAGCGTCCATGTCGGTGTTGATCAGGACAGGCTCTTCCAGGATGGTGCCCACCCGCTTGCGCGGGTTGAGCGAGCCGTAGGGGTCCTGAAACACGATCTGGACGGTCTTGCGCAGCGCCCGCAGATCGTGGGCGGCCGCCGTACCCACATCCAGCCCGCCGATCTCCAGGCGGCCGGCGGTCGGCGGTTCGATCAGCGTGACCAGCCGGGCCAGGGTCGACTTGCCGCAGCCGGATTCGCCGACGACGGCCAGGGTTTTCCCGGTTTCCAGCGTGAAGCTGACGCCGGCGACGGCCCGCACCAGGCCCTCGGAGAACATCCCGCGCTTGACCCGGTAGTCCCGCTCCAATGCTTCCGCCTGGATGACGGTCTCGGCGGTCATGCAGCCGCTCCGCCGGGGGCGCCTTCGGTCGGAACGCCGGCCTCCAGCGGCGTGAAACAGCGCACCCGGCCGTTGTGGAAATCGGTCAGGCCCGGTTGTTCGGCCCGGCAGCGGGCGTTCGCGAACTTGCAGCGCGGGCTGAACAAGCACCCGGTCGGGCGGTCGCCCGCGCCGGGAACGACGCCGGGGATCGTCGGCAGGCGCGCATGGCCGATGCCGCGTTCCGGCAGCGCGTCTAACAGCGCCGCCGTATAGGGATGGCGCGGTTCCTCGAACAGGCGTTCGGCGTCGCGGACCTCGACCTGCTGGCCGGCATACATGACCTGGACCCGGTGGGCCATCTCGGCGATCACGCCCATGTCGTGGGTGATCAGCACCAGGGCCATGCCGCGCTGGGCCTGGAGGTCGCGCAACAGGTCCAGGATCTGGGCCTGGATGGTGACGTCCAGCGCCGTCGTCGGCTCGTCGGCGATCAACAGGCGCGGGCTGCAGGCGATGGACATGGCGATCATGACGCGCTGGTTCATGCCGCCGGACATCTGGTGGGGAAAGGCCCTGAGCCTCGTTTCCGGCGCCGGGATCCCGACCAGGCCCAGCAGTTCCACCGCCCGCCTGTCCAGTTCCGCCCGGGTGCCGCCCAGGTGCGTCTTGATGGTCTCGGTGATCTGGAAACCGACCGTGAAGCAGGGGTTGAGGCTGGTCATCGGCTCCTGGAAGATCATCGCCAGGTCGCGCCCGATCAGCCGGCGCCGGGCGCGCGGGCTGACGGTCAGCAGATCCTCGCCGGCGAAATTCAGCCGGTCGGCGGTGATCTTGGCGGTCCAGGGCAGCAGGCCCATCAAGGCCAGCATGGTGACGCTTTTGCCCGACCCTGACTCGCCGACCACGCCCAAGACCTCGCCCTCCTTCACGGTCAGGTCGATGGCATCGACGGCGCGGAACGGTCCCAGCGCGGTCTGAAACTCGACGGTCAGGTTGCGGATTTCCAACAGGCCCATGTCAGCTCCGCTTCAGCTTGGGGTTCAGCGCATCGCGCAGACCGTCGCCCAGCAGGTTTAGCGCCAGCACGGTGATCAGGATGGCCAGTCCCGGGAAGGTGACCACCCACCAGGCCCGCAGCACGAACTCGCGCGCCTCGGCCAGCATGGTGCCCCATTCCGGCGTCGGCGGCTGGGCGCCCATTCCCAGGAAGCCCAGCGCGGCGGCGTCCAGGATTGCGGTGGAAAAACTGAGGGTTGCCTGCACGATCAGCGGCGCCATGCAGTTGGGCAGGATGGTGATGAACATCAGGCGCAGCTTGCCGGCGCCCGCGACCCGGCTGGCGGTCACATAGTCCCGGGTCCGTTCGGTGATCACCGAGGCGCGGGTCAGCCGCACATAATGCGGCATCAGTGTGACCGAGATCGCGATCATCGCGTTTGAAAGTTTCGGCCCCAGGATCGCCACCAGCACCAAGGCCAGCAGCAGGCTGGGGATCGCCAGGATGACGTCCATCAGGCGCATTACCACGGTGTCGTAGGCGCCCCGGAAGAAGCCGGCGGTGAGACCGATGGAAATGCCGAAACTCAGCGACAGGGTCACCACGATCACGCCGACCGCCAGCGAATAGCGTGACCCGTAGATGATCCGCGACAGCAGGTTCCGGCCGACCGCGTCGGTGCCCAAGATGAAGCTCCAACTGCCGTCCGCCTCCCAGACAGGCGGCTGCAGCAACGCGTCGCGATACTGTTCGTGGGGCGCGTGGGGCGCGATGACATCGGCGAACAGCGCCATCAGGATGACGCCCACCACCACGAACAGCCCGATCACACCGCCGCGGTTCTCGCTGAAATAAAACCAGAACTCGCGCAGGCGCTGGGTGCCGCCATTGCCTCTGGCCGGTGTTGATCCGTTTTGCGTGGTTTCGGCCATGGCTCAGCGTGTGTGTCTGATGCGTGGGTTGATCAGGCCGTAGAGGAAATCGACCAGCAGGTTGACGACCATCACGGTGCCCGCGATCAGCACCAGGCCGCCCTGGACCGCCTGGTAGTCGCGGCGGAAGATCGAATCCACCATCCATTTGCCGATGCCCGGCCAGGAGAAAATCGTTTCGGTTAGGATTGCGCCGGCCAGCAGCACGCCGACCTGAAGGCCGATCACCGTGACGACGGTGATCAGGGCGTTCCGCAGCGCGTGCAGCCCGATGACCCGGCGCGGCGACAGGCCCTTGGCGCCGGCCGTGCGCACATAGTCCTCTCCCAGGATCTCCAGCATCGCCGAGCGGGTCTGCCGCGCGATCACCGCCATGGGGATGGTGCCCAGCACGATGGTCGGCAATATCAGGTGCCGCACCGCCGATTTGAACGCGCCGGCCTGGCCCGACAGCCAGGAATCGATCAGCATGAATCCGGTGGTTGCATCAAAGAAATAGAGCAGGTTGATCCGGCCCGATACCGGCGTCAGCTGCAAAATGCCTGAGAACAGGATGATCAGCAGGAGGGCCCACCAGAAGATCGGCATGAAATAGCCGGTCAGCGAGATGCCCATCAGGGTCTGGTCGAAGATCGATCCGCGTCGGACCGCCGCCACCACGCCGGCAGGAAGTCCGATCAGGGCGGCAAACAAAATGGCGCATAGGGAGAGTTCGATCGTCGCCGGGAACAGGGTGAAGAACTCGGTCAGGACCGGTTTCTTGGTGATGAAGGAAACCCCGAGATCGCCCTGCAGCACCTCGATGACGAAATCCACATACTGCTTCCACAAGGGCTGGTCGAAGCCGAACTGCGCCATCAACTGGGCATGTCGTTCGGCCGTGATGCCGCGTTCGCCGGCCATCACCTCGACCGGGTCGCCCGGGATCAGGCGGATGAAGCTGAACGCCACCAGGGTGACCCCCAGGAATGTGGGGATCAGCAGACCCAGACGGCTGGCAACGAAACGAAGCATGGGGCCAATGGTAATCCAAGAACGAGGAACGGGAGAGGCCTAAGTTGGCCACTCCCGTTCCGTTGTCGTTCCCGTCAGGCGACGGGGGCTACTTGAGGTCGACCCCGTAGAAGACGTGGCCGCCGAACGGATCGATCTTGAAGTCCACGACTTCCTTGCGGACCGGCTTGTACACCACCGAATGGGCGATGGTGATCCGCGGCGCCTCGTCCTTGAAGCGCTTCTGCGCCTTCATGTAGAGGTCGGTCCGGGTGTCGACGTCGGCGATCTGCTTGGCCTTGCGCAGCAGATCGTCGAACTCCTTGTCGCACCACCGGGCGCGGTTGCCGCCCGTTGCCGCGGCGTCGCAGCCCAACAGCACGTACATGAAGTTGTCCGGATCGCCGTTGTCGCCGGTCCAGCCCAGCAGCATGGTCTGGTGCGCGCCTTCCTTGGTGCGGGTGAGATACTCGCCCCACTCCATGGAGACGATCTCGGCCTCGACGCCGACCTTGGCCCAGTCGGCCTGGATCAGCTCGGCCATCCGCCGCGCATTCGGGTTGTACGGCCGCTGCACCGGCATTGCCCAGATGTCTGTCTTCAGGCTGGTGACGCTCGCTTCGGCCAGCAGGGCCTTGGCCTTCTCCGGATCGTACGGATAGTCCTGGACGCTGTCATTGTAGGACCAGATCGTCGGTGGGATCGGGTTCTTGGCGACGCTGCCGGCGCCCTGGAACACCGCGTCCAGAATCGCCTCCTTGTTGACCGCCATGTTCAACGCCTGGCGGACCCGCACGTCGTCGAACGGCTTCTTTTCGGTGTTGAAGGCGAGGTAGCCCACGTTCAGGCCTTCCTGGCTCATCAGGTTGATGTCGGCGTCCGCCTCCATCGCCTGCAGGTCTGCAGGGTTCGGATAGGGGATCAGGCGGCATTCGCCGGCCTTGAGCTTCTGGTACGCGACGTTGTTGTCCGGCGTGATGGCGAAGATCAGGTCGTCGATCGCCGCCTTGCCTTCTCAGTAGTCCGGATGGGCCTTGTAGCGGATCACCGCGTCCTTCTGATAGGCGACCAGGTAGAAGGGGCCGGTGCCGACCGGCTCCAGGTCGACCTTCTCGGGCGTGCCGGCCGTCATCATCTGGTCGGCATATTCCGCCGACGTGACCGATGCGAAGTCCATGGCCATGTTGGCGATGAAGGGCGATTCCGGCTTGGTCAGGGTGAACTTGACCGTCTGATCGTCGACCTTGTCGATCGATTTGATCAGGTCGGTCATGCTCATGTAACCCCAGTAGCGGTAGTCGCCGCCGGAGACCTTGCTGTAGGGATAATCCTCCCAGCGCTGCCGCCCGAAGCTGAACAGCACGTCGTCCGCATTGAAATCGCGGGTCGGCGTGAAGTTGGACGTGGTGTGGAACTTCACACCCTGGCGCAGCTTGAAGGTGTATTCCAGGCCGTCTTCCGAGACGAACCAGGATTCCGCCAGCGCGGGCCGGATGTTGGTCGTGCCGCGTTCGAACTCGACCAGCCGGTTGAAAAGCTGGCGCGAGGAGGCGTCGAAGGAGGTGCCCGACGTGTAGAGCGCCGGGTTGAAGCCCTCCGGACTGCCTTCGGAGCAATAGACGAAGGTCTTGGCCTCCGCCGCGGCTGCGATCGACACTGCCAGGCCAGCGCCGAGAATGGTGCTGAGGATCTGCTTTTTCACGGTTATCTCCCCGTTTCTTAGATGTGCTCTTGGTTCTGGTGCCGCATCCGAGGAACGGGACGAGACGTCCGCATGGAGCGGTACCAGCTTTTCTGAGGCCGGATCGTGCTTGCTCGCACTGGAGAAAGCAACCGTTATCAAGGGCGTTAGATTTGGAACGGTCCCACGAAGGCAGATAAGGTACTGCTACATATCACGATGGTAATCCCGCGCGGCAGAGCTGCCGCAAAACAGGTGCCCGCGACCCAGCCCGGACTGGCGCGGAATTTCTGCTTCCGCTAACGTTCCTGCAAAGCCGGGCGTGACCTCATTGATCCGGTCCCCTAACTCAAGCAAGAACCAGGGAGATGCCGAAATGAAAAGAAACTTTGCACTGAGCGGCGCCGTTGTCGGCGCGCTTGCGGCGATGGCGCTGTCCTCGGCCCAGGCCGAGAACGCGCTGAGATGGGCGTCCCAGGGTGACGCGCTCACCATGGATCCGATGTCCCAGAACGAAGGGCCGACCATCACCATGGCTCGACAGATCTACGAGCCTTTGGTCAATCGCGATCCGTCCATGGCGCTGGAACCGTCGCTGGCTTTGTCCTGGAAGGCCATCGATCCTGAGACCTGGGAATTCAAGCTGCGTCAGGGCGTGAAATTTCAGGGCGGCGAGGACTTCACAGCTGAGGACGTGGTTTTCAGTTTCCAGCGCGCCCAGTCGCAGTCGTCGGATATGAAAGAATATGTCGAGGCGGTGCGCGAGGTGAAGGTGATCGACGACTACACGGTCCACGTTGTCACCGAAGGCCCGGCACCCATCCTGCCCAACCAGCTCACCAACATCTACATGATGGACAAGGGCTGGGCCGAGCAGCACAACGTCACCGCGCCGCAGAACTATGCGGACAAGGAAGAGACCTATGCGGTCCGGAACACAAACGGGACCGGTCCCTTTGTACTGGAGCTGCGCGAGCCCGATACCCGGACGGTATTGGTCAAGAACGAGAACTGGTGGGGGCTGGAGCAGGATCCGCATAATGTCGACTGGATCGTCTACACGCCGATTCCAAACGCGGCGACGCGGGTAGCGGCGCTGCTGTCGGGCGAGCTGGACTTCGTGCTAGACCCACCGCTGCAGGACCTTAACAAGATCGATTCAGTCGACGGACTGCGTGTGGTTCAGACGGCGCAGATCCGTACGATCTTCCTGGGTATGGACCAGGGCGCGGCCGAGCTCAGGACGTCCAACATCAAAGGCACGAACCCGCTGGCCGACAGGCGCGTGCGTCAGGCGATGTACCAAGCGATCGACGTCGGCGCGATCCAGAAGAAAGTCATGCGCGGTCAGTCGGTGCCGGCCGGCATGATCACCTCGCCCGGCGTGCACGGCCATACCCCGACGCTGGATCAGCGGCTGGCCTACGATCCCGACGCGTCGCGCAAACTGTTGGCGGACGCGGGCTATCCGGACGGGTTCGAGATCCGGCTGGATTGCCCCAACAACCGCTACAACAACGACGAGGCGATCTGCGTGGCGGTCGTCTCGATGCTGGCCAAGATCGGCATCAAGGTGAACCTGGAGGCGATTCCGAAGAGCCAGCATTTCCCCAAGATTCAGAAGCGAACGACCGACTTCTACATGCTGGGCTGGGGCGTGCCGACGCTGGATTCCCAGTATGTCTTCGACTTCCTGCTGAAGACGTCCGGAAGCTGGAACGCCACCGGATATTCCAATACGGATGTGGACGGCCTGACCGCGAAGATGGCGGTCGAGGTCGACCTGGACAAGCGCACCGGGATCATCGACCAGTCTTGGCAGAAGGCCAACGCGGACATCGTCTATCTGCCGCTGCACCACCAGGTGATTGCCTGGGCGTTGAGCGAAAAGGTGGATATGCCCATCGTACCCAACGATATACCGCAGTTCCGCTGGGCACGGTTTAAGTAACTGGGCGCTGCGGCGCGGCGGCCCGGACAGCGAGCCGGGCCGCCGACCGCGGGCATGTGGAAAGGGGCCGATCCCGTGCTGGCCTTCGTTCTGAGGCGCTTCTTGCAGTCGGTGGCGGTTATGGTCGTGGTCGCGGCCTTGGCCTTCGTGGTTTTCAATTATGTGGGCGATCCGATCAACAACATGGTCGGCCAGGAGGCAAGCCTGGAGAACCGGGAACGGCTGCGCGACGAATTGGGCCTGAACGATCCGGTTCTGGTTCAGTTCGGCCGCTTCGTCGGCAACGCGCTACAGGGCGATTTCGGCTTTTCGCTGCGGCTCAAACGGCCGGCCGACCGGCTGATCGCCGAGCGGCTGCCGGCGACGCTGGAACTGGTCCTCGCGTCGGCGATCCTGGCGCTGGCGGTCGGCATCCCGTTGGGCGTCTATACAGGCATCAACCGCGATAGCTGGGTCTCGAAGCTGGTCCTGACCACCTCGTTGATCGGCGTGTCGCTGCCCACCTTCATCATCGGGATCGGGCTGATTTACCTGTTTTCCGTCACCCTGAAGGGTTTCCTTCCGTCGTTCGGCCGCGGCGACGTTGTCGACCTCGGCGGCTGGACGACCGGCTTTCTGACGGCGTCGGGCTGGAAGTCGATCATCATGCCGGCGGTGACGCTGTGCCTCTATCAGATGACCTTGATCCTGCGGCTGGTCAGGGCCGAGATGCTGGAGGTCATGCGCACGGACTACATCAAGTTCGCGCGCGCCCGCGGGCTGTCGAACCGGGCGATCAATTTCGGCCATGCGCTGAAGAACACCCTGGTCCCTGTGATCACCATCGCCGGCCTGAACATCGGTTCGCTGGTGGCGTTTTCCATCATCACCGAGACGGTGTTCCAGTGGCCGGGCATGGGCTTCCTGTTCATCCAGGCGGTCGAGTTCGCCGACGTGCCGATCATGGCCGCCTATCTGGTCCTGGTCGCTTTCCTGTTCGTCCTGATCAACCTGATCGTCGACCTTCTTTATTTCGTCGTCGATCCGCGGCTGCGGGTCGAGAAGGCCGTCGCCGCCGGCCGGTCCGGCTAAGCGCGATGGCGGACGAAACAGTTAGGCCGGCTGACCTGGCGGAAGAAGAGGGCGGCACCACCGTGTGGGCGCGGGTTCTGGACCACGACCTGACCCACAGCTTTCTCAAGTCCAAGATCACCGTGACTGCCGGCATCGTCACCTGCCTGTTCCTGATCGGCGCGTTCGGAGCACCGGTCCTGGCGCCTTATGACCCCTTCGATCCCGCCGCGATCGACCTGATGGACGGCTTCACGCCGCCGGTCTGGACGGCGGACGGCGATCCGCGGTTCCTGTTGGGCACCGACGACCAGGGACGCGACATGCTGTCGACCATCATGTATGGCAGCCGGATCTCGTTGTTGGTGGGGTTCGCAGCGGTCTTCCTGGGCATGGTGCTGGGTATCGGGCTGGGCGTGGCCAGCGGCTATCTGGGCGGCATCTTCGATGCCGCGGTGATGCGCCTGGCGGACGTGCAGCTCACCATTCCCGGCATCCTGGTCGCCCTGATGATCGACGGTATCACGCGCGGCATCCTGCCCCGGGAGCTGCACGACGACCTGGCGATCTACGTGGTCATTTTCGCAATCGGGATCAGCGACTGGCCCCAGTTTGCTCGGGTGACCCGGGGCGCGACACTAGTAGAGAAGAACAAGGAGTACGTTGCCGCAGCGCTGGTGATCGGCATCCATCCGGCCATGATCATGGTCAGGCATATCCTGCCGAACGTCATGCGGCCGGTTCTGGTGCTGGCCACCATCGGCCTGGCGCTGGCGGTGATTGCCGAGGCGACCCTGAGTTTCCTTGGCGTCGGCGTGCCGCCGACGACGCCGTCCCTGGGCACGCTGATCCGCATCGGCAACGATTTTCTGTTTTCCGGCGAGTGGTGGATCACATTCTTCCCGGCCCTGGCCCTGGTGTTGCTGGTGCTGTCGGTCAATCTGCTGGGCGACTGGCTGCGCGACGCCCTGAACCCGAAGTTGCGCTAGGCCGATGCCGTTGCTGGATGTCGAAAACCTGCGCGTGGAGATCCCGACCCGGCGCGGCACGCTGGTCGCGGTGGATGACGTGAGCTTCGCTGTCGAGGCGGGCGAGATCCTGGGGGTGGTCGGCGAATCGGGCGCCGGAAAGTCGTTGACGGGGGCGGCGATCATCGGCCTGTTGGAACCGCCTGGGCGGATCGCGGCTGGCGCGGTCCGGCTGGACGGCCGGCGCATCGACGACCTCGGCGAGGCGGCGCTGCGGCGGATCCGCGGCGGCAGCATCGGGGCGGTGTTCCAGGATCCCCTGACCAGCCTGAACCCGCTTTACACCGTCGGGCGCCAGCTCACCGAGACCATCCTGACCCGCAAGGACATCAGGCCGGCGGCGGCCCGCGCGCGCGCCGTCGAACTGCTGGCCGAAGTCGGTATCCCGGCGCCCGAGCGGCGCGTCGATTCCTACCCGCACGAGTTCTCCGGCGGCATGCGCCAGCGCGTGGTGATCGCGCTGGCGCTGTGTGCCAATCCACGCCTGGTGATCGCCGACGAGCCGACGACGGCGCTGGACGTTTCGATCCAGGCGCAGATCCTGGCCCTGCTGAAGCGCCTGGCCCGCGAGCATGGCACCGCCGTCATCCTGGTGACCCATGATATGGGCGTGATCGCCGAAACGGCGCATCGGGTCGCGGTGATGTATGCCGGGCGGATCGTCGAGATTGGGCCAGTTCGGGACGTGGTGCAGAACCCTCAACACCCCTATACCAGCGGCCTGATGGGGGCGATCCCGGTCGTCGGGCACGATGTTGAGCGGCTGACCCAGATCGCCGGGTCGATGCCGGGCCTGGCAGCGATCCCGCCGGGCTGCGCGTTCAACACGCGATGTCCGGTGGTGCATGACCGGTGCTATCGCGACCGACCCGAGTTGATGCCCACCCGGTCCGCGGCCCGGGCGGCATGCTGGCAGTTTGCGCCTCAGGTCGCGACGGGGACGGCGCATGGCTGAAGCGCGCGGCCCGGACCCGCTTGTCGAGGTCGACGATCTCTACAAGCATTTCGACGTCTCCAAGCCCTGGCTGGTGCGCACGCTGGAAGGCGCGCCGCGAATGACACTGAAGGCGGTGGACGGGATCAGCTTTTCGATCTTTCCCGGCGAGACCTTCAGCCTGGTCGGTGAATCCGGATGCGGAAAGTCGACCGTGGCAAAACTGGCGGTGGGCCTTTGCGGGGCCAGCGGCGGCGTGATCCGTTTCGACGGCACGCCCGTGGGCGGACCGAAGGACCGCCGCGCCATGGCGCCGGTGCGGCGCCGGCTGCAAATGATCTTCCAGGATCCTTATGCCAGCCTGAACCCGCGCTGGCGCGTGCGTGACATCATCGCCGAGCCGTTGCGCGCATACCGGATCCTGTCGGACCAGCAGCAGATCCGGGCGCGTGTTGCCGAACTCCTTGAGCAGGTCGGCCTTGCCGCGGCCGACGGGGACAAATTCCCGCACGAGTTCTCCGGCGGCCAGCGGCAGCGGATCTCGATCGCCCGCGCGCTTTCATCCGACCCCGAGTTCATCGTCTGCGACGAGCCGACGTCGGCGCTGGACGTCTCCGTCCAGGCGCAGATCCTGAACCTGATGACGGACCTGCAACGACGTCTCGGTCTGACCTATCTGTTCATCAGCCACGACCTCGCGGTCGTCTATCATGTGTCCGACCGGATCGGGGTGATGTATCTGGGCCGGCTGTGCGAGGTGGCCGATGCCAAGAAGCTGTTCCGCCGGCCGCGGCATCCCTACACGCTGCTTCTGCTGGACGCGATCCCCGACCTGGACATGTCCGGCAGGCAGCGCGAGCCGGTCCGTGGCGAGGTGCCGAACCCGATCGATCCGCCGCCGGGCTGCGCCTTCCACCCCCGCTGTCCCTTCGCCAACGACCGGTGCAGGCGCGAAACCCCCGAGCTGACGGCGCACGACGGCAGCCTGGTGGCCTGCCACGCGGTGACGGAGGGGCGGCTATAGGGGGGCTCCGGGTCGTCCCGACCGGAGAAATCCGTTAACGCATTGGAAACACGACCATTGCATGATGCGATGGCCCGACGAACGGACTTGTTTCCGATGCATTTCGGGGAGGACTCGAAAGATCCGGACGGTGCCTCGGGCCCAACGGGGACGAAGAGCGGGCACGATGCCTCTGTCGACAAGCCGAGCAATCAACGGAACCAAACGAGCGGACGGAACGCCGTCGTCCGACCAGGCACGGCTGCTGGATACCGTGCTGTCCTGCATGGCGCAGGGTGTTTGCGTCGTCGACCAGTCTCTGACCGTCAGGCTGATGAATGACCGTTTTATCGAGATGTTCGGTCTGCCCGAAGACTACAGCCGGCCGGGCCGGCCAGTTCACGACTATATAGAATGGTCCATCTCGCGTTGGAGCATTGCCGCCGAGGAGCGGCAGCGGCTGGTCCGCGATGTGGTGCAGCGTTACCGGGACCAGCCGGAGGAGCGGTTCGAGGAAAACTGGCCGGACGGGCGGATGATCGAGCTTTGGCGGCGGCCCCTGCCGGATGGCGGCTTTGTCACCACCTACACCGATGTGACCGACCACGCCGAGGCCCAGCGCGAGCTGATCCGTGCCCGCAACAGCGCCGACGACGCTAACCGCGCCAAGTCGGACTTCCTGGCGATCATGAGCCACGAACTGCGGACACCGCTGAACGCCATCATCGGGTTTTCGGAAGTGCTGAGCGATGCCCGATTCGGGCCGCTGGGCGACCCGCACTACACTGAATACGCCAACGACATCCGAAACAGCGGCCAGATGTTGCTGGATCTCATCAACGACATCCTCGATCTGGTCATGATCGACGCCGGCAAGTTGGTGCTGTATCTGGAGCCGCTGGACGTGGGTGCGCTGTTGCGGTCGGAAGCCGAACGCATGCGTTCTGAGATGACGGCAGCGGGCCTGACACTGACCTGCGCGCCGACGCCGGAGCCCATGATGGTCCAGGCGGACAGGATTCGGCTGCGGCAGATCATTCTCAACCTGCTGTCGAATGCCGTTAAATTCACCCCGGCCGGCGGCAAGATTGTCGTGCGCACCGTCGCCGCGCCCGATGCGGTCCGGATGGAGGTCGCCGACACGGGGCCCGGCATGTCCGACGACGAAATCCGCAAAGCGCTGGAGCCGTTCGAACAGACCCAGTCGGTTCTGTCACGGAGTTGCGGCGGCACGGGCCTGGGCCTGACGATCGTCAAACAGCTGACGGAACTGCACGACGGCAGCCTTGCCATTGGCAGCGAAAAGGGACGTGGCACCCGCGTGTCCGTGACGTTGCCGCGGGATTGACCGACGTGGAAGCGCCCTGGACCTAATCGGCGGCGGCCGACCCTTCGCCGCCGTCGCTGAAGCGTTCCACGTCGTCCTCTGCAAGATAGGAGCCCGACTGCACCTCGATCAGGTGCAGGACGTCCGACCCGCGGTTCTCGACTCGGTGGGTCTGGCCGGGCGGCGCGAACAGGGACTCGTTCTCGCCAAGCGTCATGGTGCGGTCGCCGCGCGTGATCGTCGCGGTGCCGGTGACGACGACCCAGTGCTCCGCCCGGTGCCGGTGGCGTTGCACCGCCAACCTGCCGCCCGGAAGGATGGTGAGCCGGCGAACCTTGTAACGCGGTCCGCTGTCGATCTCCTTGAAGGTTCCCCAAGGCCGCGAGACGGTGCGGTGCTGGTCGGCCTCGATCCGCCCGGCCTGCTTCAGGCGTGCGACGATGTCCTTCACCTCGCCCGAACGGCTGCGGGGCGTCACCAGGACGGCATCGTCCGTTGCGACCACGACCATGTCCTGCAGACCCAGCGCCGCGACGAGCTGGTCGCCGCCGCCGCGGATGTAACTGCCCTTGACGTCCTCCAGGATGGTGTTGCCCAGGACGACATTGTCCCCGTCGTCCCTTGGACCCTCCTCCCACAGCGCGTGCCAGGATCCGACGTCGCTCCAGCCGATGTCGGCCGGCAGGACCGCGGCCCGGTCGGTCCTTTCCATGATCGCATAGTCGATGGAGTCCGACCGGCAGGCCGCGAAGGCTTCGGCGTCCAAGCGCAGGAAATCCAGATCCCGCGCCGCGCCGGCCAGCGCCTTTTCCGACGCCTTTGCGATGTCCGGCGCGTACCGCTTCGCCTCCTCCAGCATGGTGCGGGCGGAAAAGACGAACATGCCGCTGTTCCAGGCATAGCCGCCCGCGGCCAGGAAGCCGGCCGCGGTTTCCGCATCGGGCTTTTCTACGAAGGCATCGACCGCAAACGCGCCGTCGGTGGCGGCCAGCGCGGCGCCCTGGCGGATATAGCCGTACCCGGTTTCGGGCCGGTCGGGGCTGATGGCGAAGGCGACCAGCCGCCCGGTCGCCGCCGTTGCCGCGGCCCTGGCCATGGCGTCGTGAAAGGCCGGGACGTCGCGGATGTGGTGGTCCGACGGCAACAGCGCAACGATGGCATCCGGGTCATTTTCCGTCAGATAGGCGGCGGCGACGACCGCAGCCGGCGCCGTGTTGCGGCCCTCGGGCTCCAGGATGATGGCCTCGGGCGCGATGCCCAATTCGCCCAGCGCCTGGGCGACGAAGAACCGGTGTTCCTGGTTGGCGATCACGACCGGCGCGTGGAACAGACCGGCCGCCGATGCCCGCTCGGCCGTCTGCTGCAACAGCGACAAGTTGCCGATCAGCCGGGTCAGCTGCTTGGGATAGTGCGATCGGCTCAGCGGCCACAGCCGGGTTCCCGACCCGCCCGACAGGATGACCGGATAGACTGTCGTTCCGGCTGTCATGGCTCGTCTTCAAGCCCCTCTCATGCAAGGCCGCCCCGGGGTTGAGCGAGGTCAATGCCCGCTGCTTCCATTTTGCGGCACCTTGATGGCACACTATCAGGCCGTATGGTTAACGGCACATTACGTGAAAGGGTGATGGTTATGACCCAGGCAGCATTCAGTGGTTCCGCGTTGAAATCCATCCTGGTCTATGTGGACAACACCGACCAGGCCGTAGGCTGTGTGCGCGCCGCCCTAGATATCGCACAGGTGCACGATGCGCACGTGGCGGGCCTGGGTGTCCAGACACCGATCTATATCCCGGCCTTCGCAGCCGCCCAGATCCCGGCGGACGTCTATGAAGCGTTGGCCCAGCGCCAGCAGGCGAACCTCGACAGCGCCAAGGGGCGGTTCGACGAGGCCGTCCAGGATGCGGGCTGGGCGGACCGGGCCTCGTGGCAGGCGATCCAGGGCGAGCCGGCCCAGGTGATTTCCCGCCAGGGCCTGTTCAACGATCTGATCGTCATCCGCCAGGAAGACCCGGAGAAGGATCCGGCCGCCTATGAGGGGTTGCCCGACGAGGTGGCCCTGCATGCCGGCCGCCCGGTCCTGATCCTGCCCTATATTGGCGCGCGCGATACGGTCGCCAAGCGGGTCATAGTGGCCTGGAGCGGCACCCGCGAATCCGCCCGGTCCATCGGCGATGCGCTGCCGTTCATGCAGGCGGCCGACGAGATCAAGGTGGTCACGGTCGACCCGGATGGCGAGGACTCCGTGCCCGGCTCGGACGTGGCGCGCTATCTTTCGGCGCATGGGATCCATGCCCAGCTGCAGTCCCTGCATTCGGACGGTCTGGAAGTGGGCGACGTGATTCTGAACCAGGCCGACGACGACGGCATGGACCTGGTGGTGATGGGCGGCTACGGCCATTCGCGGGTGCGCGAAGTGATCCTCGGCGGCGTCACCCACCACCTGCTGGGCCACATGACCGTCCCGGTGCTGATGTCGCATTAGAGGAACAAAGGCCCTTCTCCCTTGCGGGGAGAAGGTGGCCCGAAGGGCCGGATGAGGGGGTTCCGGTGCCGGTAACACCCTCACCCCAACCCCTCTCCCTCCAGGGAGAGGGGCTTCTACAGCAACAACCCGCCCATCGGCGCCACATCAGCGCTATCGGGAAAGACCGTTCGATCCAGCGAACGCCGGTCCAGCCCCATGTGACCGGCCAGCACCGCTTTCAGGACCGCGCGCGTATCCGTCGTGGCGGCCAGGTCGCGCCCGTCGCGCAGATTGCCGGACGCGAGGCCCGGCCATTCGCCGCTGCCACGGCCGCCCAGGACCGGACCGCCGGCCAGGATGATGATGCCGCCGGTGCCGTTGTCGGTGCCGCCGGTTCCGTTCGGGATGGCGGTGCGTCCGAACTCCGAGAGCCCCACCACCATACTGTTGTCCCAGACCGACGACAGTCCGGACGCCAGCGCCTCCATGCAGTCGTTGAGGCCCATCAGCCGACGCGCCAGCGGCCCTGCCAGGGTCCCCTGGTTGGCATGGGTGTCCCAGCCGCCGGTTTCGATCACCGCGATCCGCGGGCCGTCCGCCCGGGCAAGCCGATCCGCCACCAGGCCAGCGGCGGCGACGGTCTCGTCGGCCGTCGCGGCGCCACGGCCCGACTGGCGGTCGTCTTCGGACAACAGGCGGTCGGCAAGATGGCGGCCGTCGAGGCCGCGCGTGATGACCGGACCCAACAGCGGGTCTTCGGCATAGAGCAGCGCCATCTTGGCGAAGAACCCGGTGACCGGCCGGGGCAGGGCGGGCGGCGCCCAGGTTTCCGAAGCTGCCTTGCCGTGCAGGATCGCCGGCATCCCGCGGCCCAGGGCGACGGCGCCGTCCGGCTTGGCGCCCAGCGCCGCCAGCGTCCGGTTGAGCCAGCTGGTCCCGGCACCGACCGGCGCGGCGGTGCCGCCTTCCAAGACCGCCTGGGCCTCCAGGTGATTCCGTTTCCGGTACGGCGTGGCCGCCGCGTGGATGAAGGAAAGCTGGCCGCCTTGCCAGATGTCGTGCATCTCAAGCGCTGCGGGGTGCAGGCCGAAGAACCCGTCCAGGTCCAAAAGCCCCGTGTCGCCTGGCGGCGGCAGCGCCAGCGGGCCGCGGGTAGCGGCATAGTCGGCGTCGCCGTGGGGCGCGACCAGCGCTAACCCGTCCAGCCCGCCGCGCATCAGCAGGACCACCAGCCGACGGTCCGTGGGCGCGGCCGCGAAGCTGACCGAGGGCAGAGCGAAGGCGCCGGCGCGGGCGGCAACCTCGCCCAGGAAACGGCGGCGTGTGCGCGGTCCGGTCATCGCTGCTGGAACTCGGGACTGGCCAGCAGGATCGCCCGCGCCTCGATATCGTCAATCGCAACGGCCATCCGCCGCAGCGTCGCCGGGCGGACGGTCGGCCCCATGATGTCTGCCGCATGGTCCAACGGCGCCAGGGTCGGGCGCAGCCGGCCGGCCAGCCCGGCGCACCATTCCAGACGTTCGAGCAGACGGTCCGGGACGGTCCAGTCCGCCGCCCGGTCGGACCAGCCTTCGGGTTCCGGCGGGGCGTAGGGCGGCTGGCCCAGGGCGCGCATCCAGCGGACCAATGGGCGGCCGTCCTCGGGCCTGATGCCGGCGGTCCGCACCAGCGAGAACACCAGCTCGTCCGGGCGTTTGACCTTTGCCGGCGTCGGCGCCCAGCTTTGCGGGGCCTCGATCAGGGCCAGCGCCATTGCCGAGAGCTGGCCGTCGGTGCGGGCATAACCCTTTGCGATCTGCTCGACCAGCAGCGGGTCGGGCTCGTCGGCGATGAAGTGCCGCGCCATTTTGGTCGCCAGATGGCGCATCGTGGCGGGATGCAGGGCCAGCGCATCCAGCGCCGCCTCGCCTTCCAGGATGCCCGTCTGCGGATAGTTGCGTCCCAGGAACGGCTTGTTGCCGGGTTCGTGCCAGTTCGGCCGGTAGATGAACCGGCCGGGCGAGGGTTCGCCCGGACCGGCCAGCGACCAGCCCGTCATCAGGCGCGCCAGGTTCTGGACGTCGCCGGGATCGAATCCCCCCTCGGGCCCGATGGTCAGGTGTTGCAGCACGGCGCCGGCCATCGCGGTGTCCAAGGGTTGCTTGGTCTTCAGGCCGACCGGCGAGTTGGGGCCGATCGTGCGACCCTGGCCCACATAGATCAGCATCGCGGGGTGCCGTACGGCCGCCAGCAGCATGTCGAAGAAGCTGCCGTCCAGGTTTGCCCGCACAACCTCCCGTTCGAAGGCCGGCGCCAGGGCGTAAAGGTCGGGGTTCTTCACCGAGACGGCGAAATGATTGCACCAGAACCGCACCAGGCGTTCGCGGAACGGCCGCTCGCTGACCGCCGCGGCGACGGCGTGGATTGCGGACTGGCGGTCGAACTCCTGCCGCATTTTGCGAAATTCGAACGAACGCCGCGCCGGTTCCATGGCGCGGTCCTGCATCAGGGCGACATACTGCCGGTCGCCGGGCGGCAGGGCCGCGACGGTTTCGGGAACCGGGGCAGGGAGAAGCTGGTGGGCGAGCCACTCGCCGACGTCCGCACCGATCGCAGTCAGCTCGCCGGGGCGGGCGCCATACCCGAACCGGTTCGCCGCGATCGCCGGGCGCGGATCCGCCTCGGGGTCCGGTTCAACCTGTGACGTGATGTCAACGTCGGCCATCGCCGGGAAAATACCTGCGCGCTTGGCCCAGGGCAAACCGGCGCCCGCACCACAGATTCACCATTGGAGCAGCCTTGGTCTTTCAGATAGATTCCCGCAACGCGACGCGGCGGCCGCGACGGGAATCATGCGACTCGGGCGCGGCGCAGGGGGGGGCATCGAAGAATGAACATCCGGCATCCTTATCTCATGTTCCTGGGCGATGCGCCGGATCAGCTTGCCGCGAAGGTTGCCGACGGCGTGGCGAAGTGGCGGCCGGACTGGTGCCTGGGACAGTTCAGGTTGCCCGGCTGTCAGGCCGACCTGGGGCTTCCCGACATGGCCCTGGAACAGGGGCGCGAGGCGGGCGCGGAAACGCTGATCGTCGGCGTCGCCAACCGCGGCGGCGTGCTGGACGACGCGTGGGTCGAACCGATGTGCGCCGCGCTCAAAATGGGATACGACATCGCCAGCGGGCTGCATGTGCGCCTGGCCGACAGTCCGGCCCTGCGCAACCTGGCCACGGAGACCGGCCGCCAGCTTTTCGATGTGCGCCATCCAACCGAGCATTTCGACGTGGCCAGCGGGCGCAGGCGGATCGGCAAACGCCTGCTGACGGTCGGCACCGATTGTTCGGTGGGCAAAATGTTCACCTCGCTGGCGATCGAGCGGGAGATGCTGGCGCGCGGCATGAAGGCCGATTTCCGGGCCACCGGCCAGACCGGGATCTTCATCGCCGGCGAAGGGGTCTCCGTCGACGCGGTGGTCGCCGATTTCATCTCCGGCGCGGCGGAGACCTTGAGCCCCGACAACGAGCCGGATCACTGGGACGTGGTCGAAGGACAGGGCTCGCTGTTCCATGCCTCCTTCGCCGGCGTCAGCCTGGGCCTGACCCACGGTTCCCAGCCCGACGCCATGGTGCTGTGCCATGCACTGGACCGCACCCATATGCGCGGGCTGCCGGGTGTGGCGCTGCCCGGACTTCGCGACTGTATCGACCTGAACGAGGCGACGGCGCGGCTGACCAATCCCGGGGCCACGGTCACCGGCATCTCGGTCAACACGGCCGGGCTGGACGACGATGCCGCGGCGGCGGCGCTGGCCCGGATCGAGAACGAGACCGGGCTTCCGTCCGTCGACGCCTACCGGCAGGGCGCCGCCCGGCTGGTCGACGCGCTGCCCGGTTAGGGCGGTCGATGGCGGCGCTCTCGCTTGATGTCACGGTCGAGCGGTTTCCGATCGCAGGCACGTTTGCCATCTCGCGCGGGGCCAAGACCGAGGCGGTCGTCGTGGTCGCGACGCTGGACGACGGCGATCACGGCGGGCGCGGCGAATGCGTGCCCTATGCGCGCTATGGCGAAACGGTCGACGGCGTGCATGACGCCATCGTCGCGATGGAGCCGGCGCTGTCAGGCGGACTGGACCGTGCCGGCCTGCAGGACGCCATGCCGGCGGGGGCGGCGCGCAATGCGCTGGACTGCGCGTTGTGGGACCTGGAGGCGAAACGCGCCGGCAAGAGGGTCTGGGAAATAGCGGGCCTGCCCGCACCGGTCCCGGTGGAGACGGTCTATACGCTGAGCCTCGACACGCCGGAGAAGATGGGGCAGGCGGCGGCCGCGGCGGGACGACCGCTGCTGAAGCTGAAGCTGTCCGGGGCCGGCGACCTGGACCGGGTCAGGGCGGTGCGGGCGAATGCGCTCGGTGCACGCCTGGTCGTTGATGCGAACGAGGCCTGGACGTCCGACATGGTGGCGCCGCTGTCCCGGGATCTGCAGGCGCTGGGCGTGGAGATGATCGAACAGCCGCTGCCCGCCGGCTCGGACGAAGTGCTGGCCGATATCGACCATCCCGTGCCGCTGTGCGCCGACGAGTCGGCGCACGACCGGGCGTCGCTGGCCGCGCTGGCCGGGCGCTACGAGATGGTCAACATCAAGCTGGACAAGACGGGCGGGCTGACCGAGGCCCTGGCGCTGAAAAGAGAAGCCGAGGCGGCCGGATTTGGGATCATGGTCGGCTGCATGGTTGGCTCATCGCTGTCGATGGCGCCCGGGCACCTGGTCGCCCAGGGCGCGGCGGTCGTCGATCTGGACGCGCCGCTGTGGCTCGCCCGCGACCGCCGGGACGCGATGGTCTATGAGGGCGCCATGGTCCAACCGCCGACCGCGGCCCTGTGGGGCTAGCGTCCGGACAGGAAAGCAGGGGAAGAATGTCGCAACCGATACAGCACCAGCCCATTCACCCGGGCGCGGGCGTGCGCCCGGTGGAGGCCTTCACCGAGACCTACGGACTGGTGTTCCGCAACCTGCCGACCGTCGGCCGGCTGTTGCTGGTGCCGCTGGGCGTGGTCGCTGCCGGCAGCTACTGGGCCTTCGAGCGACAGGTCGCGGCGCTGCAACTGCTTGCCGAGACCGGGCAGGAACCCGGTTTCGACACGGCACAGATCATCCCCGTGGTTTTCCAGCTGCTGGCCTTCGTCGCGTTCGCAACCGCATGGCACCGCTGGATCCTGATGGGGCCCGCCGGTATCGTCCCCGGCCTGGGCCTCGCATGGCGCCGGGTCGAGTGGGTGTATCTGCTGGCCCTGGTCTGTCTCTACGTGCTCACCTTCGCCATCCTCGCCTCCGGCTCGCTGATCATGGTCCTGCTTACGGCGACCACCGAGAGCCCGGCCCTTGCCATCGTTCTCTTCGCCCTGACGCTCGCGGTCTCGATCTATGTGTTCTGCCGGTTCTGCCTGGCCCTTCCCGGTGCAGCGGTCGGGGCCGGGACGATCGTGCGCACCGCGCAGCGCCGGTCCTACGCCAAGGTGTTCCGGATCTTCCTTGCCTTCCTGCTGGTCTTCCTGCCGGTCGTCCTGCTGGACCTTGCCGTCTATCTGGTGATGTTTCCCGGCGACATGGACGTGCTGGTCCAGTCGTCGGACGAGTTCGTGTCGCTGATGCAGGGAATGCGGATCCCGTTTCTGCTGTCCGGGGTGATCCTGTACGGACTGACCGCCGCGCTTTTCGTTGCGCTGTTGTCGGTGCTGTACCGCCAGCTCACCGGTTACGGGCAGAGCGGGGAGCGGTCGGGCGAGCCGGACTAGATTCCCAGGCCGGTAACCCCCTCATCCGGCCCTTCGGGCCACCTTCTCCCCTCGGGGAGAAGGGACCAGAAAGCCCCTCGCCCCATAGGGGAGAGGGGTTGGGGTGAGGGGGTTACCGGCCTTTGCTGCCTTTTGCTAGCCCGTAATCGCCTTCAGCGCTTCGACGAACCGGTCAATCTCGTCTTCGGTGTTGTAGTAGTGGACCGAGGCGCGGACCATGCTTTCCAGGTTCCTGTCCTCCATGTCCAGGCGGGTGAAGTGTCGCTCGGTGACCGAGGTGTTGACGGCGAAATCCGCGCGCAGGCGGGCGCTGACGGCAGCCGGGTCGTGGCCGTCAACGGTAAAGGTGACGATGCCGCATTTCTCCCGGCCCAGATCGCGCACGGTGACGCCCGGCACGGTGGCCAGGGCGGCGCGCAGCGCTTCGGCGAGTGCGAAGACACGCGCGCGGATTTCATACAGGCCGAGATCCAGCGCGTAATCGATGGCGCGGCCCAGCCCGATGCGGCCGGCGTTGTACATCTCGAAGGTCTCGAAACGCTGCGCCGTGTCGGCGATCTCGTGGCGGCCCGGCGCCGTCCAGCGGGCTGCGTGGTTGTCCAGCAGCGGCGGGTCCAGCCGGTCGATCCAGTCGGACGCCACCCACAGGAACCCGGTGCCGCGGGGCCCGCGCAGGTATTTGCGGCCGGTGGCCGACAGCATGGTGCAGCCGATCGCGCCGACGTCCAGCGGCATCTGGCCCGCGGACTGGACGGCGTCCAGCAGGAACGGGACGCCATGCCGCCGGGCCACGGCGCCCACGTCGGTGGCCGGGTTGACCAGGCCGCCGTTGGTGGGGATCTGGCAGATCGCGATCAGCCTGACACGCTCGTCGATCAGATCCTCCAGCGCGGCCACGTCGACTGCGCCGTCGCCGTTGTCGGGCGCGACGACGATCTCGATTCCCCACCGGCGCGCGGCGTGCAGGTAGGCCACGTAGTTGGAGCCGTATTCCGACCGGTTGGTCACCACCTTGTCGCCGGCGCGCCAGCCGAGGCCGTAGAAGGCCATGTCCCAGGCGCGCGTGCCGTTTTCGACCCAGGCGATCTCGTCGCGGTCGCCGCCGACAAGCCGGGCGGCGCTGTCGTAGAACCGGTCCAGCGCCGCCGCGGCCCGATCCGCCGCCTCGTAGCCGCCGATGGTCGCCTCGGCCTCGATCTGGGCGATCACGGCCTCGGTGACGGGCCGCGGCGTGAGCGCGGCGCCGGCATTGTTGAAATGCACGATCTCCGAACAGCCGGGCGTGTCCGCGCGCGCCGCGGCGACGTCGATGCTCATCTGGCGCAATCCTCCCGGAACGGTCTTGGGAGAGGGGTTTTACCCCGCCTTGGCGCGCGCCAGAACCCTGTCCTTGGAAAAGACGATGGTGACGGTGGTGCCCTTGCCGACTTCGGTCTGCATTTTCACTTCCGCGCCGTGCAGTTCGGCCAGGCTCTTGACCAGCGGCAGGCCCAGCCCGGTCCCCTCGAACTCGCGCGACAGGTCGGAATCGATCTGCTCGAACGGGGCGAAGGCGCGCGGAACGTCCTCGGGCGCGATCCCGATGCCGGTATCGGCGACGCTGAGCGCCAGGTCGCCGCCCGGCACGCGGTCGGCCGACACGGTCACCTTGCCGCCGGCCGGGGTGAACTTGATGGCGTTGGACAACAGGTTGATGAGGATCTGCCGGATCGCCCGGCTTTCCGCGGAGATCGGCGGCAGGTCGCGCGGCACCTCGTCGATCAGCGTCAGGTTCTTGTCGATGGCGCGCTGGCGGATGATGCGGATCGAGGCCTCTACCGCGCCGGCCAGCTCCATCGGGTGGGCCTGCAGCTCGCGGTGGCCGATCTCGTACTTGGAAAGATCCAGAATGTCGTTGATCAACGACAGCAGGTGGCGGCCGCTTTCGTGGATGTCGATCACGAAGTCCCGGTACTGCTTGTTTCCGATCGGGCCGAACAGCTCGTCGCGCAGGACCTCGGCGAAGCCGATGATCGCGTTCAGCGGAGTCCGCAGCTCGTGGGTGATGTTGGCCAGGAAGTGGGACTTGGACCGGTTGGCGAGCTCGGCCTCCTCCTTCGCCTTGGTCAGCGCCTCGGCGTTGCGCTGGGTGACGGTGATGTCCGAGATGCTGACCAGGATGCCGCCGCCTTCCAGCGGACGCGTCTCCACCTCCAGGATCTCGCCCGACGGCAGATGCAGGATGTCGGGCGGACCGTCGAATTCCCTCAGCCGCTGTTTGCGCGCCGCGACGACCTCGTCGACGTCCATGCCCTCGTACACGCGCCCGATGCCGCTGTTCTTGATGATCGCGTCCACCGGCGTGCCAACCCGGAGCAGCTTGGGCGGCAGATTGAGGATCTCCACGTAACGCCGGTTCCAGGCCAGCAGCTTGAGGCTGCTGTCATAGACGGCGATGCCCTGGGTCATCGAGTCCATGACCACCCGCAGCATCGAGGACTGGCGGTGCAGCTTCTGTTCCCGGTGCACCATCGGCGTGACGTCGGTTTCCACCGACAGCAAGCCGCCGTCCTGGGTGCGGTAGGCCCGGCATTGCAGCCACACGTCGCCGACGTGGCGCATCACCCGTTCGCCGTCGGCGCGGGTCAGCCGGGTGGTCTCGGTGTCGGTCCACTCGGTTTCCTTGCCCTCGGCATCGGCGACGATGCCGCTTTCGGCGACGATCTGCAGCACCTCCCGGACCGCCATGCCGCGCCGGATCGGCTTGCCGGCCTGACCGTAGAGGTAGGTGGCGCGGCTGTTGAACAGCTCCAGCCGGCCCTGGCTGTCGAACAGCATGATGACCGCGCTCAGCGCCTCGATCGCGTCGGTCAGGCGCGACCGCGCCACCTTGGCGGCCTCGTCCGACTCGGTCGCCTCGGTGACGTCGGTGGCGGCGCCGCGATAGCCGCCAAAGGTTCCGTCGGCGTCGAACACCGGCACGCCGCTGAGCGTGAAGTGGTGGCGGCGGCCGTCGGGCGTGACGGTCGAATAGCGGAAGTCGCGGAAGGGACGGTGGGCCTTGAGATCCGCGAAGTGGGAGTCCCAGTCGCCCAGGCTTTCCTCAGACATGACCTCGCGTCGGGTCTTGCCCAGGAAATGGGACGGCGGCAGCCCGGTGACGTCCTCGATGCGGTCGGACAGGTAGGTAAAGCGCAGATCGGCGTCCATTTCCCAGTGCCAGTCGGAGGAAACCCGGCTCAGGTCCCCCAGCCTGTTCTCGCTTTCGACCAGGGCGCGCCCGCGGCGTTTCTCCTCGGTGATGTCGATCCTGAGGCCGATGGTCCAGCCGCCTTCGATGCGCTGGTTGCACATACGCACCCAGCGTCCGTCGCGGGTTTCGACCTCCAGGTTGCGGCCGGGTTCGGCGTGCGCCTGCAGCAGGGTCCAGACCCAGGTTTCCTTCGGGATGCCGGGGATGCGGACATGGCCTTCCTGGACCGAAACCTCGGCGACCTGGGCGAAAACCCAGCCGTTGACGATCGCCTGTTCGAGGTTGGGAAACAGATCCTGCGCCTTTTCGTTTGCCAGGACCAGGCGGTCGCGGTTGTCGTAGATCAGGACGGCGATGTCGATCGCGCCCACGAAGGACCGCAACAGGCCTGCCAGGGCCGGGTCGTCGGGCGCGCCGGACGGGTCGGTCAGGTCGGTGCTGATCAACAGGCCGCGGGTGCCGGTGTCGGCGATGGCTGCAGGGGCCTGGCGCCGCGCCGCGCCCGAGCCGGACAGCAGGCCCCACAGCACCAGCGCCACGGTGACGCCGCTCAGCACCAGCGCCAGCACGGTCACCGCGCCCGGCGTCGCCTGCAGCGCCGCGACCACGATCGCGCCGGCCGCCACGACGGCGGCCAGCGCCGCCAGGACGGCTGCCAGTTTCTGGTTCTGAACGATCCTAATCGCCACGCTTTACCCCGGATCGCGAAAGGACGGTCGGATGCCCGTCGCCCCGCCGTGTCCGCCGCTTGTTCTACCCATGCCCGTTCTCTGCCGCACCGTCCGGACGACGCAGCGGCCCCACGACAGCATTAGAGCGCCAGGAACCTTCAGGATTGGTAAACAAATCGTCGCCAGACGCGCGCCTGTATACCATGGCAGGCGCGGAACGGTGCGGGTTTTCAGACCTTTGGCGGGGACTAGCGGGTGGCCTTGCGGGCCCGCTGGCGCAGCGCGCGCCAGGCCTGGTAGACCTTCCTGCGGTAGGGAATATGCAGGCTGCGGGTGCGTGAGTGGTAACTCTTTACCGCATTGGTCCAGGATCGGGTGGTCCGCCTGAGGTCGACCAGAAAGCTGGTGGCGTAGGCGACGTTGTGGACCGGATCGAAGGCCTCCTCCAGGGAGGAGAAGGCGCGGCCGTGATAGTGCAGGTTGACCTGCATGCAGCCCACGTCGATGTTGCGCACGCCGCGCCGGATCAGCGCCTCGACCTCGGCGATCGCCTCGGCCTTCGACCCGAGGTAGCGGCCCCGGCCCTCGGCATAGACGGTCCAGGGCCAGGCAAGGTTTGCCCCGTCCGCGGCCGACCAGCGACCGGATTCGACCTGGGCGATCGCCTGCAGCAGGAAACGCGGGATCTGGCGTGCTTGTTCCGCCGCGTCGATGGACCGGGTGCAGAGCGCGTGATCGCCCGGTTTTGTCAGGAATTCCGGGGTTCCCGAGGACGCAAAGCCGCGCCCGCCGGCAGCCAGGCCGGCGAACAGAAGAACGACAACAAGGGCACGGCGTAGCGCCATGGATCCAGTCTCCAGTCTCTCAGGACATGGTTAAGCAAGATGTGTGCCGGTGCCAAAGCCCCTCTCCCTGGAGGGAGAGGGGTTGGGGTGAGGGTGTTACAGGACCGGGAAGACCCGAACCCCCTCATCCGCCCTTCGCGACGCGCCCATGCGGGTGCTCCTCAGGGCCGTTCACCCCGGCGGCGTCTCGTCCCCGTCCCCCAGCGGTCGCTGCATCACCACCGTGTCGACCCAGCGCCCGTGCTTGAACCCCACCGCCTTGAGCCGGCCGGCCTCGGTGAACCCGCAGCGTTTGTGAAGGTCGATGGACGGGCCCTCCAGGTCGCTGATGATGCCCAGCATCTGCCGGAAGCCGCGCGCGGTGCAGGCCTCGATGAGGGCCAGCAACAGCCGCTTGCCGATCCCGTAGCCGGTGCAGCCGGTTTCCACATAGACCGAATCCTCGACCGTGTTCCGGTAGGCGGGGCGGGTCCGGTAAAAGCCGGCATAGGCATAGGCGACGACCCGGCCGTCCGCCTCGGCGACGAGATAGGGCATGCCCGCTGCGCGCAGGGTTTCGAACCGCCGGCGCATCTCGTCTGCCGCGGGCGGCTCCTCCTCGAACGAGGCGACGCCGGTCTGGACATGGTGGGCATAGATCGCGGTGACGGCGGCGATGTCGTCGGCCGCCGCCGGCCGGATGGTCGCGGCGCGCAAGGCCTCGGGCGACGGGGGTGCGGTGCGCATGACGCGCGGGTTCCTTCGCAATTGGCGTCGCGTGCGATTGTGGCGGAAGCGCGGCCACGCTGTCATGTCTTTCCGGCCGGCGCGGGGCTTGCCATCCACCGCGCGCGGTGGTATCTCCGCTCCGCTTTCGGCCCCGGCGCACCGCCCGGGGTTTCGAAAAAAGGGCGCGTAGCTCAGCGGGAGAGCACTACGTTGACATCGTAGGGGTCGCTGGTTCAATCCCAGCCGCGCCCACCATTTTCTCACCGACTCCTCATATTGCACACGACCTCCGTGCGGCCTTGCTGTGGCGCGGCTGGAACTGACGGCGATCATGTCGTCACCGGCGAACTTGCGTTAAAACCCATGGCCGGACCGACCCCGTCGGGTCGCCGCCAACTTTCGCCATGGGGGGTCATTCAATGGACACACAAGCGACTGCGCCGGACCGGCCAGCGGCAGGCTGGCGCTTGAAGTTGGGGGTCGTGATCTTCCTGCTGAGCATCGTCGTGCCGGTCGCGGGCGTGCCCGCGGTTGCGGCGTTCGGGCTGTCGGCGACGATGACGGCCACTGTCTCCGGGGCGCTGCTTGCGGGTAGCGAGGGTCTGGGCATCCTTGCCGTCGCGGTCATGGGGAAACCCGGCTATCTCTATATAAGGGGACTGCTGTTCGGGTTCCTCAGGCAATACGGCCCGTCCCGGGAGGTGAGTCGCCTTCGTTACAGGATCGGGCTGGTCATGTTCTTGATCCCGGTGCTGTTCGGCTGGTTCGCAGGTTATGGGGCCGACATGATTCCCGGCTACACGGACGATCCGCAGCCCTACGCCATAGGCGGCGACCTCCTGCTGCTGGCGAGCCTGTTCGTGCTGGGCGGGGGTTTCTGGGACAAGATACGGTCGCTGTTCGTCCACGGTTCCGAGATCCGCTTCTCACAGAGCTGAGCCGACGGATCTGCGCGCCGCCGCCCACCATTGCCGAGTTTCTGTGAAATTCTCCGGCGGGTCACGCTAGACTGCACATCTGTATGTGCCATGTGTGGGACGAGGACGTCGCCGTGCCTGACCCGGAAGCCGAACGGTTCGTTCGCGATCTTGCCGAGCGGCTCGTTGCTCTGCCGAATAACCTGCGCGAACCGCTTGTGATGCGCCTGATAGAGGATCTTTCCTACGCGGAAATTGCGGAGCGTTTGAACCTCACCAACGCAACCGCGCGCAAACGCGTTCAGCTGGCGCCGGAGCGTCTGCGCCGCGCAGCCGATTAGGTGGCCTCGTGATCTTTGCTACATCCACTCCAGCGCCGCGCGCCTCTGCTCCCACACGAGCGTTCCGGCCGCCGGCAGCTCCGCCTTCAGGAGCCTTTCGATGTTCAGGATCCCGATCGGTTTGGTCGGCCAGTAGCTGCCCTTGACCGGGCTGCCGGTTTCGCCGACCAGCCAACGGAACGCCTCCACGCGTTGCCAGGCCTCCGGGTAGGCGCTGTGCAGGCTGTCACCGTGATAGGCGAGCCACATGGCCGCGGCGGCGGCGACGTGGGTGGCGGCATAAGAGGTGCCGCGGGCGAACTTGTAGCGGGCCTCGACGATGGCGCCGTCGTCCAGCCGGCTGCTGGCGCGGAAGATCTTGGCGGCGGGCGCCCAGACGTCGATCCACTGCGCCGTGCGTAGGCTGTACTTGTGAAAGACCTTGTCGTCGGGCCGCGTGCCGCCGACGCCGATGGTGCGGGTGAACTTGCCGGGATAGGTGACCATGTCGGTCTTCTGGCCGCCGGCGGCCACGACGATGATGCCTGCCTCGTAGGCCCGGTCGATCGCCGCGCCGAGCCGGCTGGGCCGGGGCAGCGTCACCAGGGGCGAGCCCATGCTCATGGAGATGACGCCGCAATCGTGGTCGACCGCGCGTTCAATGGCGCGGGCGAGGCGGGCCTGCTCCTTCCTGCTGAAAGGGATGACCGAGGTGACCGCCCGGTAGGGAACCAGCGGCAGGCCCGGGGCGACACCGCCGGCAAAGCCGGCGCCCGCGATCGGCCGGCCGTTCAGCACGCTGGCGGTGCGGATGCCGTGGCCAGGATTGCCCTTGTAGTCCAGCGGGTCGATGGGCTGGGTGCCTTCCTCCACGAGGTTCTGGTCCGTCCCCATCCGCACGAACGGCGATGCGCCGTCTGTCCAGGGTCCGAAGGTGGGATGCCGGTTGATCCCGGTGTCGATCTGCGCGACCTCGACCTCGCCCCAGTCCACCAGCCGGCCGGTGCGCGGCATAAGCCGCATGGCCTCGCGCGCGCGGGTTTTTTTGATGTTCCAGTCGTGTTTCGGATCGCCCATGTCGTTGCCCCCGGGTCGCGCGCGTTGTCCTCTTGTGCGGGTGCAGTCTAGCCCGCCTTACCTGCAGGCGGTATCGCCCGTACCGGCAAGCGTGGCGATGGCGCGTTCGGTGATGGCTTCGTCCTCGGCGTTGGAGAACACGGCCACGGTTGCGGGCGCGTCGCGGTCGGGGAAGTGGTAGACCGCATTGACGCTGCCCGGTCCGGCGCCGGAATGGCCGAGGGCGAGGCCGGCGCCTTGCCACTGTCCGATCATCAGGCCCAGCCCGTAGCCGGTGGTCTGCCAGGGGTGGCCGGGCAGCGGGCCGCCGATGGGATGGGCGGTGCGCATGGTGCGCAGCGTCTCCGGCTGCAGCAGGCGGCCCGTCATCAGGCCGTCCATGAACCGCGCGGCGTCCGCCGCGGTGCCGGTCAGCAGGCCGTGATAGATCCAGCCGGGGTGATAGCGCGCGGCGTTGCCCCAGGCGCTGCCGTCAAGGTCCTCCGGCACCGACGCCAGCGACACCGACCGCAGACCCAGCGGGTCGAACACCAGGTCGCGCATCGACGCGCCGATATCGGCGCCCGTCGCCCCTTCGATCGCCTGGCGCACGAACAGGTAGCCCACGTTTGAATAGCCCCAGCCCTTGTCCGGCAGGTAGGCCAGCCGGTCTGCCCCGACCCGGTCGAGCAGGTCTTTGACCAGCCAGGGCCTATCGCCGCGTGCGACGGCTGCGTGATAGTCCTCAAGCGGCCCGTAGCACTTGAGGCCGGCGCGGTGCTGCAAAAGTTGGCGCAGGCTGTAAGGACGGCCGGGCAGGGGTGTCTCCAATTTCAGCCTGCCCCTTTCGACGAGACGCAGGACGCAGGCCGCCAGCACGGTCTTGGCGACGCTCCACCAGGGAAAGAGCCGGTCTTCGCCTTCGTCAAGGACCGGCGCGCCGCGTTCCAGCTTGGTGCGGAAGATGTCGGGCGTGGTCATGGCATCAGTCTAGCATCGCGCCGTCGCGCCGGGTTCGTGGTAGCGTGCATCATGCTGCGGTTTTGCATCAGCCCCTTGCCCCGGATCTTTTTCGCGACAGTTTTTGCCTGGTGCCTCTCTCAACCGGATGCGCATGCGGACACGATGCTGATCGACGAATTCTCGAATGCCGACCTGGTCTCGGCCTTGGGCACGCGCTGGCGCGGCGTCAGCGACCGGGTGATGGGCGGGCTGTCCGAGGCGACCGTGGAGCGCACCACCGTTGACGGCCGGCCGGCGCTGCGCCTGACCGGCGACGTTCGGCTGGAGAACGACGGCGGGTTCATCCAGGCGTCGCTGGATCTGGATCCCGCGGGCGGGACCGTGGACGCCTCGGACTATGTGGGCGTGCGGCTGGTGGTGCGCGGCAACGGCGAGCGTTACTCGGTTCATCTGCGCACGCCCGACAATGTCCGGCCGTGGCAGTCCTATCGGGCGCACTTCGTTGCCGATGCCGAGTGGCGGACGGTGGAGCTGCCGTTGGACGGGTTCGTGCCCTACCGGCTGGAGGCGCCGCTGGATACCGCAAACCTGAGACGGATCGGTCTGGTGGCGATCGGCCGGGCGTTCGTCGCGGATCTGGCCGTGGGGCGGGTGGCGTTCTACCGGTAGACGCCGGTAACCCCCTCATCCGCCCCTTCGGGCCACCTTCTCCCCGCGGGGAGAAGGGACCAATAAACCCCTCGCCCCAGGGTGGAGAGGGGTTGGGGTGAGGGGGTTCCGGTCTGGCCGGTCACCAGCCCTGGGTGCCCGGAGCGCCCTTAAAGGGGCCGACGATGCCGCTGGTGATCCAGCCACCGTAGAAATCGCCGTCCTGCGCGCGCACGCGTTCGCCGCCGACCCAGCAGGCGTCCACGCGCGAAGCGTAGAAGGCGAGGTAGTCCTTAAGAACCATGAAATCGCGGGTCGGGTCGGGATAGCTCCAGGCGGCGTTTTCCACGTGCCGGCCGTTCACCTGGAGCGACCAGTACCGCGCGGCGCCCTTGAACTCGCAAAAGGACCGGCCTGGCGCGGGCTTCAGAAACTGGAGGCGAACGTCAACCGGCGGGATGTAATAGACGGGCGGGTGGCTGGTCTCCAGGACACGGTAGCCGCGGTGGGTCTCTGCGATGATATCGCCGGCGAAATCCACCCGCAGCACGGCCTCGACCGGTTCCAGGTGCGGCGGGCGGGGATAGTCCCAGACCGATTCCTGGCCCGGTCCGGGTGCAATACGCTGCTCCGTGTCGGACATGGATGCCTCATTCACATTCCAGGGGTGCTGAAAGAGTTAGGCCCGGATGGGTGATCGCCAAGCCCGTCGTGTCCGTAGAAAGGGGCATGAACGCAATTCAAAGCACCCAGCCCGTGCCGCTGTCGTCGTTCGGCACGGATCTGCAGGTCGCGGTGATCGGCGCCGGCGGCGGCATCGGCGGCGCCTTCGTCGATGCCCTGGCGGCCTGTCCGGCGGTCTCGCGGGTCTTTGCGCTGTCGCGCGCCGGCGTCGACCGGCAGCACCACAGGGTGGTCCCGCTGTCCATCGACCTGGAGGACGAAGCGACCATCGCCGCTGCGGCGGAGAGCGCGAAGCAGGCGGCAGGAAGCCTCCACCTGGTGATCGTCGCGGCGGGCCTGCTGCATGACGGCGATGCGGTGAAGCCGGAAAAGACCTGGCGCACGCTGGACGCCGCGGCGATGGAGGCGGTCTACCGGATCAACACGATCGGCCCGGCGCTGGCGGCCAAGCACTTCCTGCCGCTGCTGGCGGCCGACCGGAAATCCGCCTTCGCGGCGCTGGCCGCGCGGGTGGGCAGCATCGAAGACAACCGGCTGGGCGGCTGGTACGCGTACCGTGCGTCGAAGGCGGCGCTTGTCATGATCGTCAAGTCCCTGTCGATCGAACTGGCGCGGCGCAATGAAAACGCCATCTGCGTGGGGCTGCATCCGGGCACGGTGGACACGGGGCTGTCGAAGCCGTTCCAGGCCGGCGTGCCCGAAGGCAAGCTGTTCCCGCCGGCGAAGTCGGCGGCGCATCTGCTGTCGGTGCTGGACGGCCTGACGCCGGCGGACAGCGGCAACCAGTTCGCCTGGGACGGGCAGCGGGTGCCGTATTAGGGGAGAGGTCGTGCTCCTAAAGTGCCACCCACGCCCCGTCCTGGTCGTGCGAGGTTGTGGCGGCCTCGATCATGCGCATTCCGAGAACACCGTCCTCGATGCCGGGCAGGTGCCGGAGCGCGGGCGCCGGGTCTCCGCCCGTGCGGCGGGCAACGATGGCGCGGGCGGCATCGACATATAGGTTGGCGAAGGCCAGGGCATAACCCTCCGGGTGGCCCGGCCGGAACCGCGCCGAACGTGCGACCCAGTCCGCCGTTCCGTCCTGCCCGGCCCGCATCAGCGTCGCGGGGCCGTCAAGGGGCCGGAGGTGAAGGAACTCCGGATCCTCTTCCCGCCATTCGATCCCGGCCTTGTCGCCGTAGACGCGCAAGGCGAAGCCGTGGCTGGTGCCGGTCGCCACATAGCTGGCCCACAGGCGCCCGACCGCGCCGCCGTCGTACCCGAACGTGAGATAGGCGTTGTCATAGACCACCCGGCGCGGGGCGAAGGTCTGCATGGTCGCCGAGACCCGCGCCGGCGTCAGGCCCGTCACGTAGCGCATGAGGTGATAGGCATGGGTGCCGATCTCGCCAGGGATCGCCGCCTTTCCCATACTCTCCGGCCGGAATCGCCAGTGGCGGTTGGCCAGGTCGTCGGGCTCCAGCGCCACGCCCGGTGCGCCGCCAGCGAACTCGACCTCGATCAGACGCACCTGCCCCAGGGCGCCCTCGGCGACGATGTCGCGCGCCTGTCGCACCATGGGAAAACCGCTGTAGCAATGGGTCAGCACGAAGACCCGGCCGTCGCGGGCAACCGCGTCGGCGAAATCGGCCGCCTCGGCCGCGTCCCGGCACAGGGGTTTTTCGCAGATCACCTCGATGCCGCGCCGGAGGAATGCAACGGCCACGTCCTTGTGCAGGGCAGGGGGTGTGGCGACCACGACGGCGTCGATGCCGTCTTCGCGCGCCGCTTCCGTTTCGGCCATCTCGCGATAGTCGCGATAGGCCCGGTCCTCTGCCACGAACAGCCCGCGGGCCGTCTCGTCGGCGATCTTCGGGTCGATCGAAAAGCACCCGGCGACCAGGTCGTAGAGGCCGTCGGCCTGAAAGGCGATCCGGTGGGTCTCGCCGATCACGGAGTCGAAGCCGCCCCCGACCATTCCCAGGCGGATGCGGCGGCCGAAGTTCCGCGGGATGCCACTGTTCATCCTGCGGCCGTCCGTTGCGATCGCAAAAACTGCACGTCTCTTTCTCCCGGGCGCATGATCCTGCAAACTGGCACGCCAGTCCATGTTTCGGCTGGGACGGGGAGGAGCGATCCGCCATGACCGAAAGCGTGACGATCGGCCTGGTCGGCGCGGGGTTCATCGGACAGATGCACGCGCTGGCGTTTCGCAACGCCGCGATGACGGCCTGGCAGCCGCCCGTGGCCGTGCGGCTGAAGACCGTCGCGGAAACCGACGAGACGCTGGGGCGCACGATCGCCGCGCGTTACGGCTGGGAAAACTGGACCGCCGACTGGCGCGACATCGTCGAGGATCCGGAAATCCAGCTGGTCATCAATGCCGGGCCCAACCATCTGCACGGCGAGCCGACGGTGGCCGCGGCACGCGCCGGCAAGCACGTGTTCTGCGAAAAGCCGCTGGCGGCATCGGCCGAGGAGGCCTGGCGCATCTGGAAGGACGTGGCGGAGACCGGTGTCATCGACCTCTGCGCTTTCATGTACCGGTCGATGCCGGCGCTGAACCTGGCCCGCGAGATGATCGGGTCGGGCGAACTGGGCGAAGTCCGGCATTACCGGTCGCGCTTTCTGCTGACCATGCTGACGGCGGACGGCAGGCTCAATTGGCGGTTCAGCCGGTCGAAGGCCGGTCCGGGCGCATTGGGCGATCTCGGCTCGCATCACATCGACCAGGCGCGGTTCCTGGTCGGCGAGGTGACGAAAACCTGGAGCCGCGACGCCGCGGGCGCGGTCACGGACGTCAACGACGATGCCTTTGTCTGCGCGGCCGAGCTGGAGAACGGCGCGACAGCGTCCTTCGAGGCCTCGCGCGTTGCAGGTGCACACAACCTGGGCGGCTGGATCGAAGTGGACGGGACCAGACGCTCGATCGCCTATCACATGGAACGGCTGAACGAGCTGGTCGTCACCGAGCCGGGGAAGGGGTCGCGCACCCAGATGGTCACCGGCGCGGCGCACCCCTACGCCGACTTCTGGCTGCCGGTCGGGATCCAGGGCCAGCATCCCCTGGGCTGGAACGAGATCTTCGCCCATCAGGCCCGCCACATGCTGGCCGCGGTGGCGCTGGGCGAGCCGGTCGCGCCGCGTGCGGGTTTCGAAGACGGCTACCGGGTGGCGGAAACGGTGGAGGCGATCGAACGGTCCGCGCAGTCGGGGCGGTTCGAGGAGGTGCGGATCAGGGCATAGGTGGTGCTCATGGGCGGCCATATCCCCTTCGACATGCTCAGGGCAGGCTTTCGAGACGCACCGCTTCGCATTGCTCCTCAGCATGAGGGAAGCGGGCGGCAAGCAATGTGCCCACACCCTCATGGCTCAAGGAGGCCGCGCAGCCGCCGTCTCGAAGCATATGGCTGCCTCGCGGTAGGTCCTAGCCCGGCTTGTATTCCCGCGTCGCTTCCGGGTCGTCGGACGTCGCCGGCAGGGCCAGCAGCTCCGCCCACACCTCCTCGCCGATCGGGTACGCGGCCCATTCCAGGGTCTGGGCGACCCGTTCCGGTTTGCTGACGCCGCAGACGGTCGAGGAGACCCGGGGGTCGCGCATGGAGAATTGCAGCGCGGCCGCGCCGAGCGGCACGTCGTGGCGGGCGCAGACCTGCTCGATGGCGCGCACCGGCGTCAGCATCGCGTCGGTCGCCTCCTGGTAGGCATACAGGAGGTGTGCCGCCGAGCCCTTCGCGAGCACGCCGCTGGCATAGGGCGCGGCGTTGAGAACGGCCGTCCCTTTCGCGACTGCCATGTTCATCATCTCCTCGGCGTTGCGGTTGACCAGGGTGAAGCGGTTGTGGGTGATCAGCGCGTCGAAGTCCCAGTCCTTGAGGATCGGGATCATCACATCCACCTTGCCTGCCGCCAGCCCGACCGCCTCCACGAGGCCTTCCTCCTTCATCTTGAAGAGTTCCGCCACCGCGCCGTCGGGCGCGATGATCTCGTCGATGGAGACGCAGTGTTCCGGGTCGTGCAGGTGGACCAGCTGCAGCCGGTCGAGCCCCAGCGCCTCCATGCTTTCCTCCAGCGACCGGCGGGCCCGCGCGCCGTCGAAGCGGTTGGTCTCCATGTCCCGGTCCAGCTTGGTGGAGATCACGAAGCCTTGCGGAAGGCCGCCGCGCTCGCGGATCACCGCGCCGACGCGCTGTTCGCTGCGCCCGAAGCCGTAGTTGCGCGAGGTGTCCAGGAAGTTGACCGGCCCGTCGAAGATCGCCCGCACGGTGTCGCGCGCGCGTTCCTCGTCGACCGAATAGCCGTAGGTGTCCGGCATGTCGCCCAGCCCCGCGGCGCCGAAGCAGATCCGCGACACCATCAGGTCCGTGCGGCCGAGTTTCACTTTTTCGTTTACGTCCAGGCCCGGCATCGTGTGCCTCCATCTTTGTCCGGTAGACCGGTTGTCAGTATAGTGGCATTGGCGGCGCGGTCAGCGTGCGATCCCACTTTACGACGGCGGTTCTGGCGGCGAAGATCGGGCCAACGCATGCGACGTTCCGGGAGGGAACCGATGGAGGCGCCAAGCCTGGACCGGCTGGTTGACCTGGATGCCACGCCCCTTCACGACCCCGCCTCGGCCAGGTTTCGCGCCGCGGTCGACACTGCGCGCGCCGGCCTGCAATCGGACGGCTGCGCGGTGGTGCGGGCTCTGGTGCGGCCGGACGCGCTGCAGGTGCTGAGCCGCGAGATCTCGGTCCGCAAGCCCGCGACCCGTTATTCGACCCAGCGCATGAACCCCTACTTCCACACCGATCCGGACCCGGCCTATCCCGCCGACCACCCGGTGAACACCTTCATCGAGCGGTCCAGCGGCTTCATCCCCGGCGATGCTTGGGAGCCCGGCTGCGCCATGGAGACGCTGTTCCGGGCGCCTGATCTGGCCGGGTTCCTGGCCGACTGCCTGGATCTGCCGACGCTGCATTGCTACGCGGACCCGCTGGCCGGGCTGACGGCCAATATCCTGGATCCGGGACAGCAGTTCAGCTGGCACTTCGACACCAACGAGTTCGCGGTGACCGTGCTGGTGGACGCGGCCGACGAAGGCGGGCTGTTCCAGTACGTGCCCAACATCCGGTCGGCCGGCGACGAGGGGTTCGACGCGATCGGCCGGGTGCTGGCCGGCGACATGGGGCGGGTGCGCACGCTGGAGCTCAGCCCCGGCGACATGCAGATCTTTCGCGGCCGGTTCTCGCTGCACCGGGTGACCCGGGTCGGGCCTGTGTCGCGGCCGCGTCATGCCGCAATCTTCGCCTACACCGAACAGCCGGGCGTGATCGGGCGCGTCACCCGCACCCGCCAGCTCTTCGGCCGGGTGCTGCCCGCGCACGAAGCGGCCGAGCGGGAACGCGTGCGCGGCGATGCGCTGATCGACTAGTGGAAAACCAGCGCCCATGCCGGACGGAGGATGGACCGATGGAAGTGGACCCCGGATCCTATGATCTGGACGAGACCCGGGTGATCCTGGGGCCCGGCGGCGACGCCACGGCGAAGGCGGTGACGCCGAACTTCTATGCCGAACTGGACGCGGAATTCGACGGGTTCAAGGGCCACGTTCTGGTTTCGCGCCACGAATTCTCCGAGGCCTGGGGCATGTGGGAGGTCCATCCCCTGGGCGACGAGATCGTCTATCTGATCTCCGGCGACGTAGATTTCGTGCTGTGGACCCTGGAGGGCGAGAAGACCGTGCGCGTCAACCGCCCCGGGAGCTGCGTCGTGGTGCCCAAGGGCGTGTGGCACACCGTTCGGCCGCATACCCACACCGCGATGCTGTTCATCACGCCGGGCGAGGGGACGCAAAACGCCGAGGCACCAACCGCGTTTGCGTGACGGCGTTGATCCCGGCGGCGCTGCCGTTCGAACTCAGAACAATCTGTCTCATCTTCGGCGGACCGCGGAAATTTGTTTCGAATCGCGGTGGAGTTCCGGATTTCCGCTTGTAACCCGTCCATACCGGGCGTAGGACAACGGCCTCCCGCGTGCATGCGGGAGTCGATGCAGACGGAAAGAGCAACGATGCGACTGAGCATAGCCAATAACGCGCAACATCCGCGGGGCCGATCCGGGGCCTGACGCCGCCTTTCCGCGCGTCCTGCCCTCGCACAGACACAAGGAAGCGCAGGACCACATGAATACCCATCAGAAAACATAGGCGAAACGCCGGCACCGTCTTTTACGTGACCAGGCTTTATTCGTTAGGTTCTATGCGAACCATGCGCGTTCTGTTGGATCGGGTTCGGTAATCCCGGCCGTCGCGCTTGGCGCCCGTAATGCGCCTTGCGTGTGTCTGACGTGCATTGGGGTCATCCCCGCCGCATTGAGAGCGGTTTCCGATTGCACCTCGGAACCTCGGGAACGGACTGCAAGTCCGCCTTCCCACCAGCCTGTTTAGCTGGAGCCTGCCAAGGGCTCATACGTCAGAAATATGGTGCCGGAAGGGGGCCTGTCGCCCCGGTCTGCCGGGTCGTTTCGACCCGTCGGACGCGGCGACAGGTGGTGCGGCGTCCCGTGCCGCACGGTCCCGCGCGCCCCCGGACCCTGAAGCCCTCTGCAGGGCATGCCGGTCCGCCACGGCCTCGCGCCGCGGCGTGCCGGAGCCCCCTGCCGTCGGTCGCGGGCGACGGGCGGCGGCCCATGCGGCCCGCGCCCCGCTGCCGGCCCCCTTCCGCGTGCCGAAAGTCATTGAATTAGGAACTTTTCCGTTCCGCATGAAAGCAACCTGAAGCTGGAGTAAGACCGATGGGTATGTTTGGAGAAGCGATTGCGGACACGGAGCTGGGGCTTCTGTTCCGCGACAGGATCTTCCGCAAGGTCCTGGCACCCGGGACGCGCACGCGTGTCCGGGGCCTGGGGAGGAAGGCAACGGTGAAGCGGATCGACCTGACCGAAATGCCGGTCAAGGATCCGGTTCTGGACAATCTGGCGCTGACCCGTCCCGAGCTGGTGGCCGAGTACTTCGTCACGGTGGACACGGGCGACCGGGAGGTTGGGTTCGTGTTCGCGGACGGCAAGCTGGTCGACCTGGTCGGGCCGGGCGAGCGGGCCTTCTTCGCAAAGGGCCTGCGGGAAATCCGGGTCGAGGTCATCGATGCCGCGGCCGCGTTCGAGGTCCCAGTGGACCTGACGACGGCGGCCGCCAAGATGGCCTTCCGCAAGGGGCTGCTGGTCGAGGCGGTCACGGTTCCGGCCGAGCGGCTGGGCCTGCTGTTCGTCGACGGCGTGTTCCAGCGGCAGCTTCCGCCCGGACGGTACGCCTTCATCAAGGCGGTCCGCAGGATCGATGTCGAGGTGGTCGACCTTCGGCTTCAGACCCTGGAGGTGCAGGGTCAGGAAGTCCTGACCCGGGACCGGATCGGCATCAGGGCGAACGTCACCGCGCTGTTCAGGATCGTCGATCCGCAAAAGGCGGTCGCGGAGACGGCCGACCTGAAGGACTTCGCCTACAAGGCGGTCCAGTTCGCCCTGAGGGAAGTCGTCGGCACCCGGACCCTAGAAGAGGTCCTGGGCGACAAGCAGGGCATCAACGCGGCGCTGGCCGAGCGTCTGAAGCCCGAGCTTGAGGGTGTCGGGCTTGAGCCGCGGGCCGTCGGTGTCAAGGACATCATCCTTCCGGGCGACGTCCGGGAGCTGATGAACCGAGTCATCGACGCGGAGAAGACCGCGCAGGCCAACGTGATCCGGCGCCGGGAAGAGACCGCGGCGACGCGGGCTCTTCTGAACACGGCCAGGCTGGTGGAGGACAACCCGGTCCTGCTTCGGCTGAAGGAGCTGGAGGCACTGGAGAAGGTGGCCGGAAAGGTCGGGAACGTCGTCGTCGGCAACGGCATGGACGGCGTTCTGGACGACCTTGTCCGGATTGCTCCGCGCGAAAAGAAGCCGGCCTAAAGCGGGGCCGGATCCATGCAGGCATGCCGCCTGCCGGATCCGGCCCCGTGCCCGGTCCAAGCCGAACCGGTGAAACGGGTCCGCCCGGGGGTGATCCCCTGCCGGCGGGCTTTTCGTATAGGGAGCGATGAACAGAAGCGTGCCTGCCATTCTTGCAGCCCTGCTTGCCGTGGCTGCCCTGGCCAGCCCGGGTGAGGCGCACGCGGAGGTGACCTCTATGGATGCCTATCTCTGGCAGAACCGCCCGGTCCTGGTGTTCGCGCCGGCGGACGACCATCCGCTGCTTGCCGCGCAACGAACGGCGCTGGCCGGCGAGGCCGCGGGTCTGGCGGACCGGGAGATGGTCGTCATCGAGGTTGTCGGTGGCCGAGTCACAATCGACGGGCAGGCCGCGCTTGGGCTTTCGGCTGAGGACCTGCGCCGGCGGTACGCCGTCGGCCCGGGCGAGTCCGCGGCCCTGCTGATGGGCAAGGACGGCGGCGTCAAGATGCGGCTGGACCGGGCCCTGACGCCGGACGCGCTCTACCCCACCATCGACGCCATGCCGATGCGCCGCCAGGAGATGCGCGCGCGAAATGCGGTTCAAGACTGAACAGGACCGGCCTCGTAACCTTGGTTTCCTTCTCCCCGAGGGGAGAAGGTGGCCCGAAGGGCCGGATGAGGGGGTTACCGGCGCTTGGGTCAACGCTTCGATCTGCGTTCAGATCCGGCGTGGCGTACCATCTGATATGAGACTCCAATCCTAGACCTTGTCCCGGTCTGATGTGCCGGTAACCCCCTCACCCCAACCCCTCTCCCCTTGGGGAGAGGGGTCACTTATCGGAGCGCGGCCAGCACCCGCGCGGCGCTGTCGCGATACGCCGCCTGCTTCTCCGCGCTCATCCGGTCCCAGGTGCGATAGACCTGCGCCAGGCGGGGGTTGCCGCGCAGCTTGTCTTCGTTGCGCGCCAGGAAGTCCCAGTAGAGCGGGTTGAAGGGGCAGGCCACGTCGCCGGTCTTCTGCTTCACGTCGTAGCGGCAGCCGCTGCAATAGTCCGACATCTTGTTGATGTAGTTGCCGCTGGCGGCATAGGGCTTGGAACTCAGCAGGCCGCCGTCGGCAAACTGGCTCATGCCCTGGGTGTTGGGCAGTTCGACCCATTCGTAGGCATCGGCATAGACGGCGAGATACCATTCGTGGACCTGGGCAGGATCGACGCCCGCCAGCATGGCGAAGTTGCCTGTCACCATCAGCCGCTGGAGGTGGTGGGCGTAGGCTTCTTCCCTGGTCTGGGTGATCGCCGCTCGCAGGCAGGCCATGTCGGTCTCGCCGGTCCAGTAGAAGGCCGGCAAGGGCCGGTCGGCCCGAAAGAAGTTCTCGCCGACATAGTCGGGCATCTTCAGCCAGTAGATCCCGCGCACGTATTCCCGCCAGCCGATGATCTGGCGGATGAAACCCTCGGCGGCGTTGAGTGGCGCATCGCCCGCCCGGTACGCGGCCTCGACCCGGCGGCAGACCGCCATCGGATCGAGAAGCCCTGCATTGATGTATGGTGAAAGCACGGCATGATAGAGAAACCGCTCGTTCGTCAGCATGGCGTCCTGGTAGTCGCCGAAGGACGGCAGGGCGTGTTCGACGAAGTGATCCAGGGCTGCTTCCGCCTGGGCGTGCGTCACGGCGAACCAGAACGGCTCGAGATCGCCGAAATGATCCTCGAACCGGATCCCGACCAGCTCAAGCACGGCGCGGGTGGTGGCATCCGGTTCGAAGCGGGGCGGTCGGGGCATGAACAGATCCACCTTGGCCGGCTTGCGGTTTTCGGCGTCGTAGTTCCACTTTCCGCCTTCCGGCCGGTCGCCGTCCATCAGCAGGCCGGTTTGGCGGCGCATATCCCGGTAGAAGTACTCCATCCGGAGCTGCTTGCGGCCTTCGGCCCATTCCGCGAAGGCGTCGCGTGAGCAGAGAAACCTGTCGTCGTCCAATATCTCGACCGGAAGGCCGAAGCGGTCGGCCCAGGTGTCCATCGCCTGCCGGACCCGCCACTCGCCGGGTTCGGTCACCAGGATCCGGGCCGGCTTCACGGCCGACAGGGCGCGTTCGATCTCGCCCGTGAAGGAGCCGGTGTTTTCCGCGTCGTCCAGTGCAACGTAATCCACCGTCCAGCCGGCCTCGTGCAGCGCATCGGCGAAATGCCGCATGGCCGAGAAAAGAACGGCGATCTTCTTCTTGTGATGGCGCACGTAGGTCGCCTCCTGCGCGACCTCGGCCAGCAGAACCCGGTCGCGGGCCGGATCGGCCGCCTTAAGCGACGCCAGGTCGGGCGACAGCTGGTCGCCCAGAACGAGAACGAGATTTCGAACCTGCATGGAACCTTGCCGGGTTTCGCTCTGCCATCCTCCTGGTACGCAGGAAACGGTCGATCAAATCAAAAAAACGTCCCTGGATTTGCCGGGTAGCCCGTTCTTTTGGGAAGGGGGAAGCCCCTGGTGGGCCAAATGCCTTCGATTGCGACTCAGAGAAGCCACGGTTTCGCCAATGCATGAACCGCCGATCCAGTTCGAGCACAACGGGGACACTCGTCCTCTGGTCGTCTGGGTGGTGGTGTTCGCGCTCCTGATGGGCCTGTCGTGGCTGGGACTTCAGTGCCTGTTCGGACTGTGCATCGTCCAGGACGACGGCTGGGTCGGCTATGCGGCATTGGGGGCGACGGCGGCCATGCTGGTATCGGAAGGGGTGTTCCGGCTAATCGACAAGGTCCTCGACCGCTGAGCCGACTCAGCTCTCCGTCTCCAGGCTGATGCCGTTTTCGCGCAGGAGTTTGATCGCGGAGACCTTGCGGCCTTCCGCCAGATGGCGGTCGTATTCCCCACAGACTTCCTCGCCCGCGACCTTCTGGAGCTCGGCGCGCGCCGCCTCCCAGGACTTGAGCCGGACCTTGTTCATCTCAGTCCAACAGCCACAGAACCTGACCGAGCAGGGTGCCCGTGGCAATGACAACCGCAAGAACGACCAGGCCCTGCCAGTTGCGCCCACCCCGCCGGTCGGCCCAGCCTTGCAGGCCGGCGTAGGCGACCAGCACGGTTCCCATTCCGATGAGGCCGGCGCCCAGATCCACCAGCGAGGGCACGGTGTTGTCGTGGGCCGCGGCGGCGGCCCCCGCCCCCACCAGGGGCGGCACGACGTACCAGGTGCGCAGAGGCAGCCGCCCGCGGTGAACCGCAACGACGATGACGACGGCGACGACGAGCGCGGCGGCGAAAAGCCCGAACCCGATCCAGCCCTGCAGTCTGTAGCTCGTGTTGACCAGCCCATCGACGATCATGCCGAAACCCAACGCGGCGATGGCAAGCAGGACGAGGTAACGTAGGATCAGCATGCGAGGCTCACGCTCCGATCATAGCGCACCGATTAGGGGAGAGACATCCGATGGCAGACCACACCGCCTTTACCCGCGACGATTATGCCGCCTTCAAGGCGAACGACCGGGAGGGGCCGATCCACATGCTGAACCTGGTGCGCCTCAAAGCCCAGGCGGATTACGCGGACGGCCGGACGGCGACGGGGGCCGAGGCTTATGTCGCCTACGGCCGGGAAAGCGAACCGGTGCTGAAGCGCCTTGGCGGGCGGATCGTCTGGCGCGGCCGGTTCGAACAGATGCTGATCGGCCCGCAGGACGAGGAGCAATGGGACATCTGCTTCATCGCCGAATACCCCTCGGTCGCGGCCTTCGTTGAGATGATCCGCGACCCGGACCACCGCGCCGCGATGGAGCACCGCCAGGCGGGCGTCGCGGACTCGCGGCTGGTGCGCACGGCGCCGATGGACCCGGGGAGCAATTTCGGCGATCCGGCAGCCTGACCGGGTGCCAAGGCTCGGTCAGGACGACCGCTCCGGCAACCGGCTGATCTCGACTGGGGCCAGGACCTCGGCCGGGTCGATCTCCTGGAGCCGTTTCACCGTGCCGCCGCGGCGTTGGGCGTAGGCGCGGACGGCTTCCGGGTCCGCGAAGGGCACCAGTTCGGGCGCGCCCATGCCGCCGACCGCGCCGGACCCGACCACGAAATGCGCCGCTTCGGCATCGATCCAGTTGTCCGGACCCGGATCGCTCCAGTCCCGGGCGGCGCCCATGTCGTTCACGTAGAACGCGACGATGTCGGCGCTGCGCTCCTCGGATTTGACATAGGCGATGCCGTCGCGCACCTGGGCGAACCAGACCGGCATGGGAAGGCCGGCCAGGTGGATCTGCCCTTTCGGGCCGTCATGCTCCAGCACGTTCATCTGGCAATAAAAGCCCAGCGCCTCTTCGGTCATGGCGACCGGCGGCGGGGTGTCCCGGCCGTCGTCGTTGCAAGCGACCAGCATGAGGCAGAAGATGACGGCCAGGATCCTCATGGTTCGATCCTCCGGAACAGGCTCCAGGCCAGGGCCACGGCGGCCGGCGGCCACAACAGCATCGCCAGCGACGGGGCGAAGGCCGGCACGGCGTCCGGCGTGGTCGCGAAACCCGACGACAGCAGGATCGCCTCGGACCCGGACAGGTTGACGATGCGAAAGGCATCGGCGGGGTTGGCGACCAGCAGCCACGGAAAGAGATCGGTGGTGAACCAGCCGCCGCCGTCCGCAACCAGGGCCCCCAGAAGGCCGAGGTCGTAGAGCACGATGCCGACCAGCCACAGGCCGATCGCCAGCCCCGCCGCCGCGCCGGGCTGGCGCACGAGGCCGGACACCGCATAACCGAGCCCCAGGAACGTCGCGCCCAGCAGAACGGCGCTGCCGAACAGCCGGGCGAGCGCGACAAGGCTCTCCGCGGACACCGCGCCAAGCCAGGCCGACAACAGGCCGGCGAGGCCGAAACCGATGGCCAGGTGCGCCGCGAACTTGCCGATCAGGAAGGCCGCCTTGGAAACCGGGTAGGACAGCGTCAGCGCCAGGGTGCCGCGTTCAAGCTCGCCGCAGATGGCGTCGAACGACAGCAACAGCGCGATCAGTGGGACCAGATAGACGGACAGCGTCGTCAGGCTGGTGACCGTGACGGTCAGCCGGTCGACGCCCAGCGCGCCGGCGGACGCGGAGCCGGCAAGTGTCAGCACGACCGCAAACAGGGACATCAGGCCGATGGCGATCGCGACCCAGAGGTTGCGGCGAACGACCAACAGCTCGTGCCGGGCGATGTGGAATGCCGCCATCATCGCTCGCCGTCCTCTTTGGCGCTGAAATGGCGATAGAGGTCATCCAACCCGGGCGGCACGATATCGATATCCTCGACCAGGTGCCTGACCGCGTTGACGCGCGCCAGCTGCTCCATCTTTTCGTCCTGTTGGCAGACCAGTTCGACCGCGTGGCCGTTGACACGGCGTCCGCCCAGGTCGGACGCCAGCCTGTCCGCGCCGTCCGGTTTGGCCGCGATGCGCAGGCGCATCGGAAGCGCCGCTTCACGGCGCAGCGCATTCAGGCTGTCGTCGGCGACCAGCCTGCCGTTGCGCAGGATCGCGATCCGGTCGGTGCGCGCCTCCAGCTCGGTCAGGGCGTGGGACGACAGCAGCACCGCCGTGCCCGAGGCGGCCAGCGCGTCGATCACCTCGTAGAATTCCCATCGTGCCACCGGGTCGAGACCCGAGGTGGGCTCGTCCAACAGCGACAGCCGGGGATGCCCCAACAGCGCCTGCGCAAGGCCGAGACGCTGGCACATGCCCTTCGAATAGGTGGCGATGCGCCGGTCCGCGGCGTCGGCCAGGCCGACCCGCTCCATGAGATCGTCGGCGCGCGCGGCCGGTTCGCCCTTCAGCCGGGCGAAATGGCGAAGCTGCTCCTTTCCGCTGAGGGCACGGTGGAAGGCGACGTTCTCCGGCAGATAGGCGGTTGCCCGGCGCGCCTCCGCGGATCCGGGCGCGTGGCCCGCTACGGAGATATCCCCGGCGTCGATCGGTGTAAGGCCCAGCACCATGCGCATCAGCGTGGTCTTGCCGGCGCCGTTATGGCCCAACAGTGCGACCCGTTCGCCGGCCTCGACCGTCAGGTCCACGTCCGAAACCGTCGCGCGGCCGTCGCGAAGTTTAGTCACGTGCCGGATCTGCAGCAGGGTCACAGCGGCGCCCTCCATTCCTGCAAGGCGGGCTCGACCGGCTGCATCAGAGGGTGCCGGTCGACCACGCCGCCGGGCAACAGGGCGGGAAAGGTGGAGTGCGACCAGCGGATCAACTGGACCGCCGGCGATCCCAGCAACAACCGCGCCGACGGCTGGCTCCACAGCACGCGGTCCATGCTGTCGTTCGGCCGGTAGACGGAATCGGCGATGCCGTCGCCGTCCAGGTCGAACGCCGCATGGTCGGACCAGTAATTGCCCCGGCCCGCCGCGCTCCAGTCCAGCCAGCGCGTGCCGACATATTTGACCTGGGTGCGGTTTCCGACGAAGGCGTTGCCGGTGATGCTGTTGCGCTCGGACCCCGCGGTGAAATGAACGCCGATCCCGCATCCTTCGAACCGGTTGCCTTCCAGGCGGTTCTTGTGGGCGTTGTAGATGAACACGCAGCGGTCGCCGACGCCTTCGATGCGGTTGCCGGTGACGCGGCCGTCATTCGCGTAATTCAGCATGATGCCGTAGTCGCGGTCGCCCAACGACAGGTTGCCCGCGACCGTCACGTTCCTGGAGAACATCACGGCAAAGCCCAGGTGGTTGCCGATCGAGACATTGTCCGCCACTACGCTGTCGTGCGCGTACATGTAATGGACCGCGAAACGCAGGTCGCGGAACCTGTTGCCGCGGAATTCGTTGCGTTTCGAGGTATTCACGAAAATCCCGTCGCGGCCCCAGCGGATGTCGTTGCCGATCACCTTGGATCCCGGCGCGTTCCAGACATAGACGCCGTTGCCGCGGCTGTTCATGCGATGATCCCGCCGGCCTTCGATGACATTGGCGGTTACGGATGCGTCGCGGGCGCCGTGGATGTCGACACCGATGAGGTTGCCGACGAGGCGGTTCCGCACCACGCGGGCCCCGGTCGCCTGTTTCAGAAGCATGACGCCGGCGTCGCGGTCTTCGGCGGACGACCCCGACCCGGAGATCGTCATCCCCATGACGGAAACGCCGGGCGCTGCGACCGTCACCACCGACCCCCGCCCAACGCCTTCGATATGGGCAAGGTCGCCGCCGTCCAGGGACAGCGGTTTATCAATGCGGATCGGGCCTTGGTGCCGGCCAGGCAGCAGGCGCAGCACGTCGCCGTCCTGTGCCTGCCCAAGCGCCTGCGCCAGCGCCCCGGGTTCGGCCGGCACGCGGATCTCCGCGGCCGACGCGTCGATGGACGCGCAGGCCAGGAGAGCCAACGTCAACAACCGGCCGAACATCCCGGGGCGGTCCGACACTATGCGGCCCTGGGCTCGACGAACATGCGCCCGCGCATTTCCATGTGCAGCGCATGGCAGAACCACTGGCAATAGTACCAGTGGACCCCGGGCCGGTCGGCCGTGAAGGTCACCGACGCGGTGGCCTGCGGCCCGACCTCGAAGGCGATACCGTGGTTGCCCAGCGTGAAGCCGTGGGTCAGGTCGTCCACATCGTCCATGTTGGTGACATAGATGGTGACTTCGTCGCCCTGTTTCACGCTGAACGACTCGAGCGAGAAGCTCGGGGCGATCGAGGTCATGTAGACCCGGATCTTGTTGCCGTCCCGGATCGGCTCGTCTGCGCCATCCTCCAGATCGACACCGTCCGCCGCGGCCTGTTTGCGGGCCTCCTCCCACATCGGGTCGTCGCGTTTCCAGATGCTGTCGGGCGTGACCTTGGAACGATGGACGATGATGCAGTCGTGCGGCTCGGCGAAGGTCGGGCTGTCGTGGACAAGTTCCGGCGTCTCGCCCGAGATGTCGATCAGCTGCTCGTTCTCGGGTTTCAGCGGCCCCACATTGATGTAGCGATCCTTCGAGAACTTGTTAAGCGAGATGAGTCACTTGCCATCGGCCTCGTTGGTTTCGCCCATGGACGAGTGATTGTGGCCGGGCTGATAGTGAACGTCGGTTTTTGCCAGGATCGGGTCCACGTTCTCGCCATTGAACTGCTGAACCGCTTTTTCGAGGTTCCACTTGGCCATCTGGCTGTCGAGGAACAAGTTGGTGTAGCAGTTTCCCGCGCCGTCGAAGGCGGTGTGCAGCGGACCGAGGCCCAGTTCCGACTCGGCGACGATGCACGACCGGGGATCGGCGCCGTCGAAGACCGCTTCGACCTTGTCGACGTCGATTACCGAGACCGTCGGCGACAACTTGCCGTTGATCACGACGTACTTGCCGTCCGGCGCGGTGTTGCAGCCGTGCGGACTGTTCGCGATGGTGACATAGGCCGTGAGTTTCGAGCCCTTGCGGCCGTCCAGCACCTTGACGCCGTTGTAGGTCTCGAATTCGCCGGCCGCGACGGCCGCCTCGATCCGCGCGATGTTGAAGATTACCACGTGATCGGTTTCCGACTCCGTCATCTCCGCCAGGGTCACGCCTTCCTCGGAATTGTAGCAGGTGGAGAAAGCGTACTTGCCCTGGTAGTCCGCGTCGCAGTTGTCCAGGTTGCCGCTGACGATGACCTGCCAGGCGATTTCCATGCTGTCGCCGTCGATCGCGGTGAAGATCGAGACGTACTTTTCGGGTTCGTCCAGGATCTCCCCGTCGTTGGGCAGCGGGATCCGGTGTTCACCGTTGGCGAAGACATAGCCGGTCCGCGGGAATTTCTGCGGGCGCAGGCCGTGGATATCGCACGCGTTCGGGATCTCGATGATCTTGTCGCACTTCATGACGTCGCAGCGCACCCGCGCGACCCGGGTGTTCGCCTTGTCGTTCATGAACAGGTAGCGGCCGTCATAGGTCCCGTCAGTGAAGGACATGTGCGGGTGATGGAGGTCGCCGTTGTGGTAGGTCTCCATGCCGTGCGAGGCCAGGAAACGCTTGGTTTCCGGCATCAGGCCATCGGACAGGACCTTCTTAGACTCGTTGGTGGAGCCCCAGCCGGTCGCCGAGCAACGGTTGAAGACCGGAACGCGCATCAGCTCGCGCATCGACGGCACGCCGATGATGCGCAGCTCGCCCGACTGTCCCGACGACCAGAAGCCGTAGTATTCGTCCAGCTCGCCGGGCTTCAGCACATGGCTGTGTTCCGCCGCAGCCGCCGGCGACGGGCTTCCCAGGATGGTCGCGGCGCCGCCGCCGGCCGTCGCCGCGGCGCCGACCAGCAGCGCACCCTTCGCCGGGCCGCTGAGCAGGTCGCGACGTGAAATTCCGTCGTTTCCGTTGTCGTCTTTCATTGCCTTTCCCTCCGTAGGTGGTTTGTCTTGTGATTGGTCACAGGCGTCCGGGCGCTTCGGGCATCAATGCGTCGCCGCCGACAGGTATCGGGGCGTCAACGACGTCGGTTTCACCGCGCAGCTTGGCCAGGCGGCGCACGCGTTTGATGACGACCGGACAGATCTGTTCATCCTGGTAACGGACCCGGCAGTGCAGGCAGTACAGGCATTCGTTCGGGTAGATCTCGCCCAGCGGCGTAATCGCCTGGACCATGCACTCGTTGGCGCAGATGTGGCAGGGATTGCCGCACTGGTGATAGCGCTTCAACCAGTCGAACATGCGCATCCGGCCGGGGATGGCCAGCGCCGCCCCCAGCGCGCACAGATAGCGGCAATAGAACCGCTCGATGAACAGGCCGACGAGCAAGAGCCCGAGCGCGAAGATGACGTAGGGCCAGGAGCGCTGGAACTTGAGCACGATCGCCGTCTTGAACGGCTCGATCTCGGCGAACTGCTCGGCCAGCGGCAGCGAGGCCAGCGAGATGCCGAACAGACCCAGGAAAATTATGTATTTCACCGGCCAGAGACGCTCGTGCAGTGCCCAGGGAACGGTGATCTGCGGGATCCGGCACCATTTGGCCAGACGGTTGGTCAGTTCCTGCAGGGCGCCGAACGGACACAGCCAGCCGCAATAGGCGCCCCGGCCCCAGAAGATCAGCGCTATCGCCACCGAGAACCAAAGTATGAAGACCAGCGGGTCCAGCAGGAACGCGTCCCAGCTGCACCCGGTGACCAGGGCGCCGCCCAGCGCCATCAGGTTGACGATGGAGAGCTGTGCGTTGGCGTACCAGCCCAGAAACAGCAGGGTGACGGTCAGGAAACCGATCCGGAACCAGAAGGTGGCACGCTCGTTGAGCGTCAGGAATTTCTGACCGAAGAAGGCGCCGTCTGCACGCCCAGCATGGCGAGCAGGGCCGCGATGGGGAAGATGTTGTCCCGCCAGATCCTTTGCCACAGTGCCCGCTTGGCCGCGGCTTCCGCCTCGGCATCGGTCTGCGTGACGACCGTTCCGGCCGCTTGCGCGGCGCCGGGCAGCGGCCGGGTGTAGGCGTCCGACAGCGTGTAGGCGAGATCGAACGTCTGGTAGCTTCTTTGGATGGCGCCGATGGGGCGCTGGACAAGCAACTGAATCCGCCATGGCTCGGTCGGCTCGAACCCCGGGTCCGCGGGGATCTTGAACATGTCCAGCTCGGTGAAGCTGGGCGCGTCGGACGGGGCTAGGTCGCCCAGACGGCGGTGGTCCCTGTCCCGGAAACGGACCGAGCGGTCGCCCTGGATGAGCTGGATGCGGTCGAAGATGCCACCGCGGACGTACCCGGAGCCCTTGAAGGAATAGCGTCCGCGCCCGACGACCAGGATCGCGTGCTCGCCCGGTTTCAGCCAGTCGGTGAGGTTCTTGAACTCCGCGTCGCCCAGCAGGCTCTTCCCGATCGCCGGCACGCTGATCAAGGCCGCCTGCATATCGATGAAGGTTTCAGACGCGTCGCCTTTCTCCGGCCGCGCGGCCGCCTCGGCATCGCCGGACGCCTCGAAGGCGGCGTTGATCTGGCCGACGTCCAGAGATAATCGCCGCACCCCGCCGTCGCCGGACAGCGCGGTCCAGCCGCGGCCGGCCTTGACCGTTGGGTCGATCTCGCGCTGCGGCCCGGCCTGGGCGAGGTCCGGTGCCAGACCGCCCAGCCCCAACGCACGCGCGACCTTCAGGCCGGAACGGACAATCGAATCGTCGATCACCATGACCGTGACGGTCGCACCGGAGACGATGTTGAGTTCGTGTGCCGAACCGCCGGCGGTGGCCTCCGCCACCAGGTCGAGGCCGGCATAGCTTTCGGTCAGGGCCTTGATCTTGCTGTCGGGAATGCCGATCAGGACGATCGGTTCGGAATGCTTGACCAGCTCTGCTGCGAGCACCATTCCGTCCGGCGCGACGGCGACCATGACGTGAATCGGCTTGCCGGAATAGCCCGTCGTGCCGACGAAATCTGTGGTGATGTAGGCGTAGCCGACGTTCTCGCCATCCCTGAGGATTGGGGCGACGGGCATGTCCTCGGCAATCGGCCCGTAGCCGTCCGCGTCCGCGACCATCCGGTTGACCGGCACGTCGCCCAGGAACTGCTCGAGAAAGGTGGCGGCCCGCGCAACCGAGGTGAATGTGAAGATCAAACAGACGGCTGCGAGCAACAGACAAAGGGTGTTCTTTGTGCGCGATCGCTTTGTTGCAGTTCCGGGTATGCACACTGTGCCGTCCATCGACGCGCCGATCTCCGGGTGCAAGGAACTCTGCTTCACTCGTCTCGGGTATCGGAACGCTGCGCCCTGCGGGCTGTCTTGCTTGTCATTGTGCGCCATCGTGCGGGTTTTGGGCCCCGCTGGGTATGATCTGCATCAATGGGAAAGGGCGCGGCAGCGGTGCCGCGTGCAGCCGCACCCTTCGTAACGGCGGCTGCGCCGCCTCCTCAGGATGGGGGGAGTTGTTAGAGGCACGTCAACACCCTCATCCTGAGGAGGCCTGCGTCAGCAGGCCGTCACGAAGGATGTGGCTGCCGGCGGGCTATTTCTCAGCCGGTGCTGCCCGCCATCTCTTCATACAGCCGGCGTAGCGCATCGAACGCCGCTTTCTTCCGGGTCTTGTCCCGGTCGATCAGGCCCTTCAGGTTGTAGCCGCGCTGGAACCGCGTCTGCCGCCGCTCCGAGCGGAAGTCGTAAAGCAGCCAGGGAAAAAACCCGCGGATATAGGGCGCCCTGGTGATGGTCGAAAGCTGGGTCTCCAGAACCTGTGCCTGGTGCGCCTCGGAGAACAGCTCGCCCGGAGCCCCATGCCGGCCCGTCACCGCATCGGCGCCGCACTCTGTGATCATCACCGGCCGGTCCGGATCGGAATTGGCCAGGAGCTTCTCAAGCGCGGCGAAGTCCGGCTCGTACCAGCCGAAATACTCATTCAGACCGATCACGTCGAGCGCCGCCGCGAGCCGGTCTTCGATGCGAAAGTGCTGCCGGTCTATCAGGCAGGCCGCGGTCACCAGCCGGGTCGGATCGGCGGCCCGCGCCGCCTGCGCCAGACCGGACATGAAGGCCAGGCGTGCGTCGGTGTCGGCATTCTCGTTGCCGACGCCCCACAGGACCACGCTGGCCCGGTTGGCATCGCGGCGGATCAGTTCGCGCAACTGGTTCTCCGCATCGGCGTAGGTGTCGGGGTTGGCAAAGTCGATGGCCCAGTAGACGGGAATCTCCTCGAACAGCAGCATGCCTTCCTCGTCCGCCAGCCGCGCGACGTCTTCGTGGTGCGGGTAGTGGGCCAGCCGGATGCAGTTGGCGCCCAGATCCCTCGCATGGCCGAGGCGGCGGCGAATGTCCGCCTCGTCGGTGCTTTTGCCCAGGGCGGCGTCGTCCTCGTGACAGCAGATGCCGCGGAGCCACAGGAGCCGGCCGTTCAACAGGATGTCGCGACCCTGGACCCGGATCTCGCGGAAGCCGACCCGGTCGGCGACGAAATCCCGGCCGAAGGACAGGGTCGCGTCGTAGAGACGCGGCGTTTCCGGCGACCACAGCTCGGGCTGCGCATCGACTTCGAGGCGGCCGCGACCCTGCTCGATCGGCACCGCGGCATCGATACCCAGTGCCGGCACGGTGAGCCGGGCTTCGCCGTTGGCCGGTGCGGAAAGCTCCACCTCGGCGGCGATGCGCGAGAAGCCGCTGTCCGGCACCAGGGCGATCCGGAAATCGCGGATGAAGACGTCCGGCACCGTGACGAGTTCGACCTCCCGGTAGAGGCCGCCATAGTTGAACCAGTCGGTATGATGCATCGGCACCCGGTCGGGGCGTCGGCGGCTCTCCACCTGGATCTGCAGTCGGTTCTGGCCGTCCTCCAAGTGCGGCCCCAGCTCCACGAAGAACGGCGTCGATCCGCCACGATGGCTGCCGGCGAAGCGGCCGTTCAGGAACACCCGCGCCTCGTAGTTTGCCGCGCCGATGCGCAGGAACAGGCGCTCGCTGGGCGCCATGTCGGGAGCGGTGAAAAAGCGGGTATACCAGGCCGAGCCTTCGAAATAGGTCCATTCGGGCTTGAGGACGTTCCAACAGGACGGTACCGGTGCGGTCTGCCAGTCGCCGCCGTCATAGTCGCGCGGCACTTGCCAACCGGCCGGGTCGCCGGGCTCGTCCAGATACCATTTCTGCCTGAGGCCTTCGTCGAAGAGATCCAGCGCAAAACGCCATTTCCCACCCAGGACCACCGTGGACCGGCCACCCATGAAGATCATGTCTCGCCAACCGACGCGCCCCGAGACGAAGGCGACTGCGTAGTCTTCGCTGTGCAGATGCTTGTACGGGTCTTCGGCCATGATCACTGCGGTCGTCCATCCTCAAAGAAACGGGCGCCGATCCGGGAGATCGGCGCCCTGAAGGCATTTGCGGGGAGGCAAGTGGCTTCCCCTGTTCTTGGGTGTTCTCCGTCAGGCCATCAGGCCGCCGTCGTCGCGGGTGATCGCAATGACTGCGGACCGCGGCACGGTATCGCCGCCGTCGGGCCAGTGGCTGTTGCCCTTTTCGCCCGGGTGCTGGATGCCGATGAACACGGTCTTGCGGTCCGGGCTCCAGGTGATGCCGGTGACTTCGCATTCGTTCGGGCCGACCATGAAGCGCTTGATCTCGCCCGTCTCCGGGTCGGCGACCAGCATCTGGTTGTTGCCCATGCCGGCGAAGTCGTCCTTGTTGCTGTAGTTCCCGTCGGTCTGGATCCACAACAGGCCGGTGGAATCGAAGCCCAACCCGTCCGGCGAATTGAACATGTTGTCCGCCGTGACGTTGTCCGAACCGCCGTATGCATCGTTGTGGACGGTCGGGTTGCCGGCCAGCACGAACAGGTCCCAGTCGAAGCCGTTCGCGGTATGGTCACCGCCATCCGGCCGCCAACGCACGATCTGCCGTAATTGTTGCCTACGCGCGGGTTCGGCCCGTTGGCCGATGTGTCGTCGCCGCCTGTATTCGGCTTCTTGCCGCGGTTCTTGTTGTTGGTGAGGCAGCAATAGACTTCGGCCTTGCTCGGGTGGGCCGAGACCCATTCCGGCCGGTCCATGGTGGTGGCGCCGACCTTGGATGCGGCCTGGCGGGTCATGACGCAGACGTCGCCATGGGAGGCCATGCCGGACGTTTCCGGCGACAGCTCCAGCCACTGGCCGCGCATTTCGTCGTCGAACTTGGCCACGTAGAGCCTGCCATTTTCCAGCAGGTCGGAGTTGTCGCTGCCCTGGGTGTAGACGCCGTCGCTGACAAAGCGGTACAGGAACTCGCCGCGTTCGTCGTCGCCCATATAGACCACCACCTTGCCGTTGTTCGCGATCACCAGTTCGGCGTTCTCGTGCTTGAACCGGCCCAGCGCGGTGCGTTTTTTCGGCGTGGAGTTCGGGTCCGCGGGGTCGATCTCGACCACGTAGCCGTTGCGGTTCGACTCGTTGGGGTGTTTGGAGATGTCGAAACGCTCGTCGGTCGTCGCCCAGGCGTATCCCCAGTCCTTGTTGCTGACCCCATAGCGCTTCATATGGTCGGTGGGCTGGAAGTTCTCGTCGCTGGACGAGTAGTAGCCGTTGAAATTCTCCTCGCAGGCAAGGTAGGTGCCCCAGGGTGTCCGGCCATTGCCGCAGTTGTTCCATGTGCCCAACGACTGGGCCCCGTCTGGGTCTGCGGCCGTTTTCAACATATCGTGGCCGCGGGCCGGCCCGGTGATGTCCATCGGCGTGTCCGCGGTGATCCGACGGTTGAAGGGCGAATCGATGACCACGCCCCATTTTCCGTCCTTCTCGGCGATCTCCGTGACCGAAACGCCGTGCGCGGCCTTGCCCTTGCGCACATCGTCGGCGTTTTCCGGCAATCCGGATTCGCGGTTGCCGTAAATGATCTTGCGGTTTGTGTATTCGTTGTTATTGACCAGGACGTTTTGGTTGCCAATCGCGAACAGCGCCATGCCGACGATGTTGTCGCCGTATGACGTTTCCTGGCTGGCACCGTTTCCGCGGGTCGCCTGGTCGAAGTCGGGCGCGTTGGACCACAACGGATCGCCCCATTTAACGACGATGTGCCAGCTATAGCCGTTCGGCACCGTGATCGTGTCGTCGCTGTTGGCCGGCACCGCGTCGAAGGCCAGCCGGCTTGCCGCGAACGCGCGGATCGGCGTGAGCGCCGTCGATCCCATCACAAATGCGGTCGCGCCGACGGCGATACCGCGGCCGAGGAAGCCCCGGCGGCTGATGGCGCGGTCGACCACCTGGTCGAAGTCCGTCAACTCCGGTGCGGGATTGACCTGTTCGTCGAACTCGTCAAACGACAGGTCGATGGAAGCTGTGTCTGTCATGAAGTGTACCTCCCGGTTTCTTGCAGCTTGCGGCAACCAATCGCCGCAATACGACTGCCGGGGGGATAGTCGGCTTGTGTAACAGCGCGATGACGATATCCTCCCTTATGAAACCATACAGCGCCTTGTCGTCCGGTCGACACCTGAATGTGGAAATTCGGGACACGTGATGAAGCTTGACGGGCAAATCCGCCACGCTGAAGATGTGGCGTCTGTCCCGGCACAACCACGCACGGAGCAGGGGGAGATGGGCGACAACCTGGTCATCCCGCGCACCAAGACACGGCCGAAAGTACAACGGCCGCGCCTGCACAAGGTCATGTTGCTGAACGACGACTACACACCGCGCGAGTTCGTCGTTGCCGACCTGCGCGCGGTGTTCGGTGTCGGCGACGAGCAGGCCTATCGGGTGATGATGACGGCGCACACGCGCGGCGCCTGCGTCGTCGCCGTCTATACCAAGGACGTCGCGGAAACCAAGGCCAAGGACGCCACCGACACGGGGCGCAGCACCGGCTATCCGCTGATGTTCACCACCGAGCCGGAAGAATAGCCGCGCGCGATCCCATCTTTGTTATCGCCCGTGATGGGCAATCCGCCGCCGCGGTCCCATCTGGCGATGGAACCGGTCGAGATTTGGGAGAGCATGACGCATGTGGCGGTATCTGGCGATATTCCTGTCGGGCGGTGTCCTGGGGGCGGCTTTCGGCGTGGCAGTCGGTTTCTTCTTGTTTCCTTATGTCTTTCCGCCGCCGGAAGCGGCGGAGACCCTGACCAGCGCGGAACAGACCGGGGTTGTAGCTAGCGGGACCTTTATTCACGCCGACCCGTCCGACCCGATCCACTACGGGTCCGGCGGTGTGACGGTCTATCGCGAAACGGTGTTCCTGGAAGCCGACTTCGAGGTTGGCCCGGGGCCTGCCTACCATGTCTATCTGGTGCCGGCGGCGGAGGTGCGCGACGAGGCCGCTGTCAAGGAGACGATGTTCGTGGACCTGGGCGGCTTGCGCGCCTTCAAGGGCAGCCAGAAGTACCCCATTCCGCACGGCGTCGACCTGGCCGACTACAAGAGCGTTGTCATCTGGTGCAGGGAATTCGGGGTGCTTATCTCGCCCGCAGACCTGCAGTTCAACTAAGTCAGGACGGTGGCTGCCGTGTGCGGGGTGGTGCAGGATGGAGCACCCCAACCGTTGGAGCCATCGATGCGCCGCCTGCTGTTTGCCTGCTGCCTTGCCCTGTCGACAACGACCGCCCGCGCCGACGGCGCCTTCAGCCAGTGCTGGGGCACCGCCGAAAACACGATCGCCTTCGAGACCTGTCTTGCGGACCTGAAGCGGGAGACCGATACGCAACTGGCGACCGCCTATGCCGAGGCCAGGAAGGGTCTTGCCGCGTTCGACAGGATCTTCGGTGACGACCGGGTCACCCGCGCGCTGGAGCGGGCGCAGAAGAGCTTTGAACTGTATCGCGACGTCGATTGCGAGATGCAGGGGATGATGGGCGGCCCCGGCAGCGCGGCGGATGCGTTCCGCACGGCCTGCTCGATCGACCGCAACCGCGAACGGATCGCCATTCTGGAGAACCTGCGCCCGGTGCCCGCGTCCGAGGCGCTGGCCGGCGATTGGCGTGTCCTGGCGATCGGAGAGGAAGCGCTTCCGGACACGGTCGAGGCGACGCTGACGTTCGACGCCGAGGGCAAGGTATCGGGCAGCGGCGGCTGCAACCGTTTTTTCGGGACAGTGGAGTTCGGCGAGGAGACACTGAAGTTCGGGCCGCTGGGCGCGACCCGCATGGCCTGTGGAGACGCCATCGATGCGCAGGAACGCAATCTGCTGATGGCCCTGGAACGGGTGCGACGCTGGTCATTCGACTTGGATGGCGTACTGATTCTGCAGGCCGCGGAGGGCAGCACACTTTTGCGTTTGAGCCGAGCCGAATAAGGAATGATGGCGGTCCGTGCTGTAACTGAACTCTGATATACTTGTTCTTCGTGTCTTTATGTGCGCTGGCCGACTTGGAAGTGCCGTTCAAATGAAGATCTCAGAGGACGGGTCGATCCTGCAAAACTCAAACCTGAGGCACTAAGTGCCTGCGCAGGCCGATACTCTCAAAGAGATCGCCTGGGTTTCCCAACGCGTCAGTGATCGTGTCTGGACGATATCTGTCGGCGTGTTGGCATTTGTATCACTTTCATACTCGAATCCGCTGGCAGCCAAGGGATCGTCTTCCTCGGACCGACACGCGTCGTGGTTCCTACCATTCTTGCGTTGATCGCGTTGCAGTTTGATATGATTCAATATGTTGCTGGCTATCAGGACAGTCGAAGGCTTCTTCAGAGAATGCGAAGGAACGACGTCGATATTGCGATGTATGACGAAAGCTCAATCTTGTATCGCATACGGGTTGCGAGTTACTGGCTGAAGCTGTGCTCGTCCATCATTGCTGCGCTATGGCTTATTGTTGTTGTCGGGCATCGCGCGCTCCAGCTTATGTGACAGGGAAATTGCCTGACGACAAAGACAGAATGGATCCGAAAGCTCCGACGCCAGATCCGGGGCCGCACCTCACGCTCCTAGAACGACTGACGAAGTGGGCTCATAACAGTCCAAAAATCGTGGGCGTGATCACTTTCAGTGTGGCCCTAGGTTTTGTTGCAACGGTGATTACGAATGTCTCGACCATAGTTTCGTTTGCGCGTCAGGTTGGAGTCTCCGTCGGCATTGTGTCCACAGATGCTCCGCTGGCCTCCGCGCGATTTATCGCTCCAGTGTCCGGATCGATTTTGACGTCGAGGCAAAGCTTTACCTTCGAAGTCGAACTCGTAAATCCCAGTCCGTCTGAATACTATTATGTTGCGGTGGAAGTGGACGGGTTGGTTTGGCCCAAGTATCAGTTGCGTCCAACTCGATTGGATAGTTCCTGGTTCCGGGGAGAAAGCGCAGAATACGGTACCCCCCCGGGGGGGCCGATTCAGCCTCCTGGTCATTGCTGTGAATGAGGAAGATCACAAGCGCATTCAAGAATGGCTGGTTGGCTCCGACTTTCCGGGCCTGAGTCTCGCTGCAAAGGTGTTGGACCGAGTATCGCTGACTATGTACAGCAGATGAAATCTCTCGAAGGGATCGGGTGGAACAAGGGGCCCGCGATCATCCTTCAGGCGCTTCAAAGCTGTTGACGACACGGCGGGCGCATTCGTCGGCACATGGCATCGCCGGCGCCTCGCAAGCCGCCGCTTGCCCGCGATAAGGCTTGGGTTTTCGGGCGCAACGGCATAAATCACGGGTCAATAACGACCCACCGGACGCATGGTGGACGGAGGCATACGATTGGACACCCTTGGTGTGTTCGCTGGTGTTCTATTTGAGCGATTTGACGTGTGCCTGATGCCGAGAGTTCTTAATTCATCGACCGACACGACGGCCTCGCCCCGTCCCACCGGGCGCGCGTAAGGCGTGATGTCGCTGGAAACAGTCCTTTCGGCCTTCACCGGCACGCAGGTCGCCTGGACCGTGGCCGTCGCTTTCCTGATCGCATTCGCGGCCGCGGTGGGACTGGCGATTTGGGTCCGCCGCCGCGGCGTCGAACAACTGTCGGAAGTCGCCGATCAATTGCAGACCGCCGACAGGGCGCTGGCCGAATCCCGCGAGCGTTTGTGGATTGGCGAGCGGCTGGCGCGTGTGGGGACCTGGATCTGGGACATTCAGGAGGACCACGTCTCCTGGTCCGATGGTTGTTGCGAGATCTTCGGTGTGACGCGCGAGGAATTCGGGGCCACTTTTGAGACGGCGCACGCCCAGATCGACGAGAACGACCGACAAAATATCGTCACAGCGATCGAGCGCACGGTAAAGCACGGAGATCCCTATCACATCGAGGCGCGGGCCCGGCGCCGCGACAACGGCGAGGAATTCTACCTGGAGGCGTTCGGCGAACTGGTGCGCGACGCCAAGGGGGCGCCGCGTCTCTTGCGCGGTTCTGTCCAGGATGTCACGGCCAGGAAACGCATGGAGAACGCCCTGAAGGATAACGAGGAGCGGTTTCGCGCGGCAGCCAGGCTCGCAAATCTAGGTCATGTCATTTGGGATGCGGTCGAAGACCGGTGCGTCCACTGCTCCAGCGTCTATGCCGCCATCCATGGCGTGACGGTCGATCAATACATGGTCGAGAGTTCGTCCCTGGCAGGCGGGTTCTCGTTTGTGCACCCCGACGATCGGGAGTGGTATCGGAATGCCTGCAAGTCGCTGCGGCAGGGGCAGAGCTTCCACTTGGAATACCGGGTGGTCACGCCCGGCGGCGAAACGCGATATGTCCGCGAGATCGCGGAGCCGGTCCTGGACAAGAATGGTCGCGTGGTCCAGGAGAACGCCACCATCCAGGACATCACGCGGATCAAGCTGGCGGAAGCGGAACTCAGACGCGCGAAGGAGGATGCCGAGCTGGCCAACCGGGCCAAGTCGGAGTTCCTTGCCAACATCAGCCACGAGTTGCGCACGCCACTCAACTCGATCATCGGCTTCGCGGAACTGCTGTTGGAGGAACGAGCCGGCGCATTGGAGAACGACAGGCAGCGTGAGTACCTGTTCGATATCAAGCAGTCGGGCGCCTTGTTGATGGAACTGATCAACGACATTCTCGACATCACCAAGATCGAAGCCGGCGAGACGGTGCTGGACGAGGCGGAACTGGACGTTCCCGAGCTGCTGCGCAGCTGCGTCCGGATGATCACCGAAAAGGCGTCCGGCAAGGATCTGAACGTGGAAACCGACGCCATTTCGAAGATGCCGCACCTGTGGGGCGATGCCCGCTGTGTGAAGCAGATCGTGCTCAACCTGCTGACCAATGCGATCAAGTTTACGCCGTCCGGCGGGACGATCCGCATCGAGGCGGGCGTCGGCGAGGACGGCAGCGGATGGATTGTCGTTTCCGACACCGGGATCGGGATCGCAAAGAAGCACCTGCGACGGGTGATGGAACCGTTCGAACAGGTTGCAGGCAGTCAGACCCGTGCCCACGAGGGAACCGGCCTGGGCCTGCCGCTGGTCAAGGCCCTGACCACCCTGCACGGCGGCACGGTTCAGATCGAAAGCGAACTCGACAAGGGCACCGTCGTGACCGTCCGGTTCCCGCCCGAACGAACGCTTGCCCCACGGCTGGCGGGCTGACGTTCACACGGCGGCTTCGACCGGCTCCATCGTCGGATAATGGACCTCCGGCTGGGCGGCGGTCAGTGTGGTCTCCACGTCCTCGTGGTAGAAGCGGACGCTGTCGCCGGACCGCAGCCGGTAGCGGGTTCCCGCCGCGTCGGTCCGGACATCCAGAGCCGCATCGGCGATCTGAAGGCGGAACTGCAGTGACGACCATGTCTTCGGCGGCCGCGGCCTGAACCGGACCTGGCCGTCGGAATCTCTCAGCCCGCCGAATCCGTGGACCAGGGCCATCCAGCTTCCGCCGATCGACGCGATATGAGCGCCGTGATGCACGTTGCCGCCCACGTTGGACAGGTCCATGTTGGCGGCGAAGTCGAAATACTCCAGGGCCTTTTCGGCATAGCCGATCTCGCTGGCGATGGCCGACTGAACGCAGACCGACAACGACGAATCGTGGGTCGTCAGCGGGTCGTAGTAGTCGAAGTTGCGCTTCTTCTCGCCCAGATCGAACCGGTGTCCCATCAAGAACAGCGCCAGGATCGTATCGGCCTGCTTGATGACCTGATGGCGGTAGAGATTGAGCGGATGAAAGTGAAGCAGCAGCGGGAATTTGTCCTCGGGCGTGTTCTCGAAATCCCAGACTTCCTTTTCCAGAAAGCTGTCGTCCTGGGGGTGGATTCGGCGGGCTTCGTCGTAGGGCAGGTACATGGCCTCGGCAGCGTCGCGCCAGAGGCCCGGTTCTTCCTCCGTCAGGTCTGTCTTTCGCTTCAGCGCCGCATAGGCCTTCGGATCGTCCGATCCCAGGGTTTCGATGATTTCGGCTGCGTAACGCAAGTTCTCTTGCGCCATCAGGTTCGTGAAGAAGTTGTTGTTGACGATCGCCGTGTACTCGTCCGGCCCGGTGACGCCGTCTATACAGAATAGTCCTTTCCGCTCTTCGGAATAAAAGCCGAGATCGACCCACAGCCGGGCGGTTTCGACCAGCATCTCGGCGCCGTAGGTCTTGAGGAACTCAGTATCACCTGTGATGTCCACGTACTTTCGGACCGCGTACATGATGTCGGCATTGATGTGGTACTGGGCCGTACTGGCAGCGTAGTAGGCCGATGCCTCGTCGCCGTTGATCGTGCGCCAGGGAAACAACGCGCCGCGATGGCCCAGTTCCCGCGCGCGGGCGCGTGCCTGGTCCAGCATGTCATAGCGGTGCTTGAGGAGTCCGCGCGCCACCCGCGGGTTGCTATAGATCAGGAACGCCATGACGTAGATCTCGGTGTCCCAGAAATAGTGACCTTCGTAGGCCTGGCCGGTGAGACCTCGGGCGCCGATGCCGAGGCCTTCCACGCAGGCGGATGCCTGCATAAGCTGAAACAGATTCCAGCGCACGATCTGCTGGGTTTCCGGCGCACCGTCGATGATCACGTCGCTGCGCTCCCAGAAATCCGCGACGGCCATTTCGTGCGTTGACAGCAATGCCGGAAAACCCTCCTCCATGGCCTTGTCCAGTGTCCAGGCAGTCTGCGCCAGCATCTCTTCCGGCGGCCTGACGTCGCTGTAGTGGTAGGCAAGGAATTTGCTGATCCGGACCGGTTCGTCGGCGTGGGCTTGAACCTTGAACTCGACCGCGGCGAAGTCGTCGCCGACTTGGGTGTCGACGGTATAGGGGCTTTCGGTTTCGATCGCGTGATCAATGCCGCAACCCAGCGTCAACCCGGACCGCCGAGTCCTGAAACTGAAAACCGAGCGGTAGTCGTCGGACCACCGGCCCACCGGCGCAAGCGCGCCCGACTCCAGGCCCTGTCCCAATCGCGGGTCGCTGGACGCTTCCGGCAGCGCCTGGCGGTTGACCAGGCGAGACCAGACGGTCAGGTTCGCGTCGCTTCCCAGCGGCGTGATCTCGAACTGCATCGCCGCAAGGTGCCGATTGGCGAGCGAGACGAAGCGTGTGGACCGTATCCGGATCCGCTTGCCGCCGGGCATCGACCAGACGATGTCCCGAACCAGCGTCCCCTTCCGCATGTCCAGCCGGCGCGAGTAGCTGTCGATTTCGGCCTTTTCCACGTCGAACGGCTCGTCATCCACATACAGCTTGACGATCTTGCCGTCCGGGCAGTTCAGCATGGTCTGGCCGACTTGCGGAAAACCGTAGGCAGTCTCGCCGTAGATGATCGGTCTCAGCTCGTAGAATCCGTTCAGGTATGTGCCCGCCTCGCCGATCGGGTGATCCTCTTCGTGGCTGCCACGCAAGCCGAGATAGCCGTTGGCGAGCGCGAAGACGGTTTCGGCTTGTTGCACGTACTCGCCGGTGAATTGCGTGGTCTCGATTGCCCAGGGGTCGACCGGGAACAGATCCTTCGGGGGGGGGTCAGTCGATGACGCAGCATCTGGCAACTCCCATTGTGCGAAGCGGAGGACCGGCCGGCGCTCAGGCCTGCGGCGGCTCCAGTTCCGACATGTCGCCAACCACGATGTCGGCGCCCGCCGCCTTCAGGGCGTCGCGTCCGGCGCCCCGATCGATGCCGATCACCAGGCCGAATCCGCCCGCCTTGCCGGCCTGGACGCCGGCGACCGCATCTTCGACGACCGCGGTCCGGGCCGGGTCCGTTCCCAACAGCGCGGCGCCGGCAAGGAAACTGTCCGGTTTCGGTTTTCCGGCCAGTCCCTTCGCCTCGATATCATTGCCGTCCACGATCACCTCGAACAGATCCTCCAGACCGGCGCGGGCCAGGATCGGCCGGCAGTTCTTGGACGACGAGACGCAACCGATGCGCCGGCCTTCGGCGCGCAGGGCGCGGACGATCCGTACCGTGGCGTCGAACACCTCGACGCCCTTTTCGGCCATCACCGCGTTGAAATGGACGTTCTTTCGGTTACCAAGTCCACGGACGGTCTCGGCGTCCGGGGAGTCGTCGCTGTCGCCCTCGGGCAGGCTGATGCCCCGGGATTCGAGGAACGAGCGTACGCCGTCATAACGTGGCTTTCCGTCGACATAGGTGACGTAGTCGTCCGGGAGGCGAAACGGGACAAAGGCGGCCGTATCCGAAGCCCGCTCCTTGAGGTAGGCGTCGAACAGTCGCTTCCACGCCTCGGAGTGGACGCTGGCGGTGCGCGTCACGACGCCGTCGAGGTCGAACAGGTAAGCGTCCAGGCCCAGGGCGTCGCGATGCTTTTCGCGCCTGCCCGCATCGGCAGTGTCGGATGTCATGTCTCTATCCTGCAGTTATTGCGTTGGGCGCGCCGCCATCGCACCCACGGGCGAGCCGATTGCGAGACTGGTTGTTTCCGCCAATCGGGTCAAGCCCGATCGCGGGCGCGGGCGCGCTTTGGGACTTCCGTACCGGCCCGAATCGCTTAAGATTTTCTCATCTTCAGGGGTGCCATGCTTGCGGGCCGGGCCGCGGTGCCGTGCGCCCGCCGGAATATCCGGCAACGCAGAGGGAGCCGGGACGACCAGACATGAACGACGACATTCCCATGGGGGACCTTCCGCAAAGCGCCGAAATGCTGTCGCCGAGCCCCGGCGCGGCGGTCGGCGACCTGAATCTCGGCGTGATCGGCAACTGCTCCTTCAGTGCGCTGGTCGACGAGCGTGCCCGGATCGTGTGGAGCTGTCTGCCGCGTTTCGACGGCGATCCGGTGTTCTGTAGCCTGCTGAATAGCGGCGGCGGCGACCGGGACGGCGGCTATTTCGAGATCGCCATCGACGACCAAGTTAAGAGCCGGCAGTTCTATCTGGACAACACCGCGGTGCTTGTCACCGAACTGGAGGACGCGAAGGGCTCGATCCTTCGTGTCACCGATTTCGCGCCGCGCTTCTCCAACATGTGGCGGGTCTTCCGGCCGCTGATGATCATTCGGCACCTGGATCCCGTGGTCGGCAAACCCCGGGTGCGCATCCGCCTGCGGCCAAGGTTCGATCACGGCGCCCACACTCCGGCGATCACGCGCGGGTCGAACCACGTTCGCTATGTCGGCCCCGACGTCACGCTGCGCCTGAACACCAATGTGCCGATTGCCTATATCCTGGACGAGCAGCCGTTCCTTCTGGACCGTCCCATGGACATGATGCTGGGGCCCGACGAGCCACTGGCCTCGCCGCTGGTGGAGACCTGCCGGGACTTCCAGAAGAACACGATCCAGTACTGGCGCGACTGGGTCCGTCACCTGGCGATCCCGCTGGAGTGGCAGGATGCGGTGATCCGGGCGGCGATCACGTTGCATCTTTGCCTGTACGAGGAAACCGGCGCGATCGTTGCCGCCATGACCACGTCGATCCCCGAGGCCCATGGCACGGAACGGAACTGGGACTACCGGTTCTGCTGGCTGCGCGACGCCTATTTCGTGGTGATGGCGCTGAACCGGCTGGGCGCCGTCGACATCATGGAAAACTACCTGCGCTATGTGAACAACCTGGTCACCGATGTCGACGGCGGACACCTGCAGCCGGTTTACGGCATTGCCCTGGAACGCGAGCTGACCGAACGCGTCGTCGGCAGCCTTGCCGGGTATCGCGGACACGCCCCGGTCCGCGTCGGCAACCAAGCGTATGAACATCTGCAGCATGACGTGTATGGCAACGTGGTGCTGGCGGCGACCCAGGCCTTCTTCGACAAGCGCCTGTTCCGTCCGGCCGACACCAACGATTTTCACACCTTGGAAAAGGTCGGCGAACGCGCCTTTGCCCTGCACGACCAGCCGGACGCGGGAATGTGGGAGCTCAGAACCAAGGCCAAGGTCCATACTTCCAGTTCGATCATGTGCTGGGCGGCTTGCGACCGGCTTGCCAAGATCGCGGCGCATCTTGGCTTCAAGGATCGGGCGCGGGATTGGCGCGCCAAGGCCGACAAGGTGCATGGAACGATCGTGCGGCGGGCATGGTCGGAGCAGCGCGGCGTGTTCGTGGAATCCTTCGATGGTACGGAACTGGATGCCAGCCTGCTGTTGATGGCCGAAGTCGGGTTTATCGATCCCAAGGACCCGAAATTCGCCGCCACCGTCGATGCGATAGCGGCGGCGTTGTTGCGCGGCACCAACATGTTCCGCTACGTCGCGCCCGACGATTTCGGAGAGCCCCAGAACGCCTTCAATATCTGCACCTTCTGGTATATCGAGACGCTGGCCCACATGGGCCGCACGGCGGAGGCCAGGGAGCTGTTCGAAGCCATGCTGGCACAGCGCAACCATCTGGGCCTGTTGTCGGAGGACCTGCATCCCGGGACGTCGGAACTGTGGGGCAACTACCCACAGACCTACTCGCTGGTCGGAATCATTAATTCAGCGATGCAGCTCAGCAAAGCCTGGGAAGAAGTGCTCTAGTCCATTATATCTACGGTGGATATGGGACGTCTGATCGTCGTATCGAACCGCGTCAACATTCCGCAACCCGGGGTGGTGGCGGCGGGTGGTCTTGCGGTCGCCCTGCAGGCGGCGCTGCGCAGGTACCACGGTATCTGGTTCGGTTGGAGTGGCGAGGTGGTCGAAACGACCAACTCGTCGATCCACCGGACCGAACAGGACGGGATCACCTTCGCGACCATCGACCTGGGCGTCGAGGACCACGAAAACTACTACAACGGCTTTGCCAACCGCACGTTGTGGCCGCTGTTCCACTACCGCACCGATCTCACCTACTACGACCGCAAGTTCGACAGCACCTATTTCAGGGTGAACGCCCTGTTCGCGCACGCCCTGGCGCCGATGATCGAGCCTGACGACGTCATCTGGGTGCATGACTATCACTTGATCGGCTGCGCCGAGGAGTTGCGGCGGATGGGCTTCACCAACCGGATGGGATTTTTCCTGCATATTCCGTTCCCGGCCGCTGAGGTCCTGTTGACCCTGCCCAACCACGAGGCTTTGGTGCGCGGCCTGTTCGGGTTCGACGTGGTCGGGTTCCAAACCGAATCGGATCTGCGAGCGCTGCAGGAATACGTCATCTACGAAGCCGGCGGCTTTGTCGACGAGGGCATGCGCATGACCGCGTTCGGGCGGACGATTCGCGGTGGCGTGTTCCCGATCGGCATCGACGTGGATGAGGTCGTCGCCATGGCCGAGACCGACGAGGCCGAGGCCCACCGCAACCGCATGTTGCGGTCGATGGCGGGACGAAACCTAATCATCGGGGTCGACCGGCTGGACTACACCAAAGGCCTGCCGAACCGGTTAAAAGCGTTCGAGCACCTGCTGGAGGCCTATCCCGAGAACCGCGGCAAGGTCAGCTTTCTGCAGGTGGCGCCGTCCAGCCGCATGGATGTGCCTGAATACGTCGATATTCGCCAGGAACTGGAATCCGAATCCGGCCGGATCAACGGTCGCTTCGCCGAGTTTGACTGGGTGCCAATCCGGTATCTGAACAAATCCTTCACCCGGGTGGCCCTGACCGGGCTGTTCAGGGCGTCCGCGATCGGGCTGGTGACGCCCCTGCGCGACGGGATGAATCTGGTGGCCAAGGAGTACGTGGCGGCGCAAGCGCCTGAAAACCCTGGTGTTCTGGTGCTTTCACGGTTTGCGGGCGCGGCCCACGAAATGGATGCGGCCCTGATCGTAAATCCCTATGATACGGATGATGTGGTTGATGCCGTGCAACGGAGCCTCGATTTACCCGTCAAAGAGCGGATCGAACGCTGGCAGAGCCTTATGACGACCCTTCGCGATCACAACGTGCACGTCTGGCGGGACAGTTTTGTCGCCGCCCTCAGGGATGCCCGGACAACCTCGCTGAGCGGTGCCGCTGCCGCGGCGGCGCCGGTGGACGAGACCGTTTGATGGCCTGGCTTAGAGGACTGAGGTCGGCCCGGGGGATGGCCGCGGCCGCGATAATCGCGCTGGTTGCCGCGGGGTGCGGCGGCTGGTACGCCGCGCCCGCGCCCGAGGCGCGTGCCGCAGCGGACCAGATCGCCTATGAGATCGATACCAGCCGAGGCGAGGGCGAGGTCAGCGCCGAAACCGACGTGTCCTTGTTCGCGCGGGTCTACGATCGCGTCAGGCAGGACTATGTCCGCGAGGTCGACGATACGGTTCTGGTCCGCGCGGCGGTCGATGGCATGCATGAAGCCTATCCCGACGCCGCCTCAGCGTCCGACCGGGTACTTGTCGAGGCGGCGATCCAGAGCATGCTGCAGTCGCTTGATGCGCACACCGCCTATCTGGACCAGGCGGCCTATCTTGCCACACGGCAGGTAACCAAGGGCTCGTTCGGCGGCCTGGGCGTCGAGGTGACGATGAGCAACGGCGCCGTTCAGGTGGTGTCGCCGTTGGACGACACGCCCGCGTCTCGTGCCGGACTGGTCAGCGGCGACCTGATCACCCATGCGGACGGGAAGTCCCTGGAGAATCTGTCGCTGTCGGATTCCGTCTTTCTGCTGCGCGGCGAACCAGGAAGCCCAATCACACTGACCATCGCCCGCGAAGGCCGGTCGCCGTTCGACGTGACAATCATCCGCGAGATTATCCGCGTCCAGGCGGTCCGTTTGCGCCAGGAGGGCGATGTCGGCTACATCCGGATCAGCGGGTTCTCCAGAAACGTGTCGGTCGAGCTGCGCGACGCGATCGAAACCCTGGAGACGCAGATCGGTCCGCGCCTTGCCGGCTTTGTGATCGACCTGCGCAGCAATCCCGGCGGTCTGCTCGACCAGTCCGTGGAGGTGTCGGACCTGTTCCTGGAGGACGGCTTGATCGTCTACACGCGGGGGCGCAACGACAGCATGGATTTCTTCGCCCGCCGTGGCGACATCGCCGGCGGCAAACCGCTCGTGATCCTGATCGACGGCGGATCCGCCAGCGCTTCGGAGATCGTGGCCGGCGCGCTGCAGGACCAGGGCCGGGCGGTGCTGGTGGGCACCAAGAGCTTCGGCAAGGGATCGGTGCAAACGCTGTTTCCGCTGGGCGGCGGCGACGGCCTCAAACTGACCGTTGCACTGTACTACACGCCATCGGGCCGAACGGTGGATGGCGGCATTGCACCGGACCTCGCCGTCGAATCCGACCCGGACCGGGACGGCGACGAGCAGCTCGACCTGGCCCTGGAGACGTTGTTGCGACTGGCCGGCAGGGGCCCCAAGGTTGGCATGGCCCCGGCCAACGACAATGGATCCGAGCGCACCGCCGCTGGGCGGGACTGACCGCGCTCTCGCAATCGTAACCCCCCATCCGGCCCTTCGGGCCACCTTCTCCCCGCGGGGAGAAGGGCATTGCGTTCAGACCAGCTTCTGGCTGGCCGGCAGGTCGGGCAATGCCTTGTCGATGGCCTTGCGGTCCGGCTGTGCCCGCTGGGCGCCGCGGCCGGTGCAGCACAATCCGCCGCCAACGGCGGCGCGCCTGAGCGCCAGTTCCAGCGGCGCCCCGTCGTCGATGGCAGCGGCAAACCCCCCGACGAAGGCGTCTCCCGCGGCGGTGGTGTCGACCGGCGCGATCGGCAGCGCCGGGATCGACCATCCGCCCCCGGGGCCGAAGCACAACAGGCCGGCCCCGCCCAGGGTCATGATGCAGGTATTGCCGTACTGACTGGCAAGCGCGCGCGGGATCTGGGTCGGCGTTTCGGTCGCGATCCCCACTTCGTGGGCGACCGCCTCTGCCTCGTGTTCGTTGACGATCAGATAGTCCAGCGCGCCCAGGACGTCGTGCGGCACCATTGCCGCGGGCGCCACGTTCAGGATCACCTTGGCGCCCCGCTGCTTGGCGCGCCGGACCAGCGACCAGCTCTCGTTCGGCGTGACCTCCATCTGCAGGACCACGACGGTGTCCGGCCCAAGGTCGGCGTCGGGCACCTGGGACGCCCGGGTCGCCATGTTGGCGCCCGAGCCAACGACGATGGAGTTCTCGCCGCCTGAATCGACCCAGATCGTGGCGCATCCGGTGGTGGTGTCGGCGTGGTCGACGCCGCTGAGATCGACGCCGCCGGCCTCGAGAATCTCAAGGCTGGCCGGCCCGAAATGGTCGTTCCCGACCTGGCCGAAGAGTTTGATCTCGGAACCGGCAAGCCGTGCCGCCAGCGCCTGGTTGGCACCCTTGCCGCCCGGCGAATACATGGCGTGAGACGAAAGCAGGGTCTCGCCCGGCTTTGGTAGCCGATCCAGCTGCATCATGATATCGATGTTGATCGAGCCGAATACGACGATCATGGATGCCTCCCCGCTTCCCCTCCTGTTGGATAGCGGTCTGGCGCGGATTCGTCCAGCCGGGAACGGAAACCGGGACGGGCCTCCGCCCCAACCTGGGCTTACGGCACGGCCCGACGGCTACGCTCAGGCCGCGACGGCCGGATAGAGTCGCCTCAATTCGCGCCCCAGTAAGCCCGCCACCGACCCCATGCCGGCACTGCCGGTGCCGGCAAGGCCGGCGCGCTGTTCGGCGGCACCGTTGTAGTTGGTGTTCGTATTGACGTCGTAGGTCCACGGCGTGCCCGCCGCATCGATGACGATCTCGATGCCGGCCACCAAGACCCCGTTGGCGGCGAGAAAGCGAAGGTGCCCCTGCTGGACCGGGTCGCGGAACTCGGGCAGGACCGTGAAGGTTGGACCGTCCGGGACGGGAAGGGGCCGGCCGTCGATGTCGCAGGCATCGGCCGGGCACAGTTCGAAACCGTGGCTGGTATCGACCTGAACCGCGTACAGCAGGTCGCCGTCCAGATATTCATTGCGGATGATGAAAGGCCGGGCCGGGGCGATGTATTGCTGCACCAGGATGGTGCCGTCCGGTCCGGGATCGAAGTCCGGCGCCTGAAGAACCGCGCGTACCTCCGCCAGGTCGTCGCAGCGCGTCACGCCCAGACCCTTGCCGCCCCGGTTCGGCTTGATCACCAGGGGATAGCGCGCGCCGGCCGCAATCTCCAGCGCCTGGTCGGTGCCCAGGGCGGCTGTGGTCCAGGGAACGCGCACGCCGGCGGTCGCCAGTGCCGCATACTGCCGGATCTTCGAGATCTCCAGGTCCAGGGCGCGGCCACCGTTAACCACACGTTGCCCGTGCCCCTCCAGCCAGGCCAGCACGCCGGCCGTGTATTCCGGTGCCGAGGCGTGGCCGCGGGTGTGGGCGGAAGCGCTCATCCGGTTATAGAAGACCCCGCTTGGCGGTTCCTGGGTCAGGTCGAACCGGCCGCTGGCCATGTGCCACTCGGCGTAGGGCAGGCCCTGGGCGGCAAAGGCCGCGCGCAAGGGCGGCAGCCACTCGTCGTTTTCGTGGATCACGAATATTTGCGGTTGCGCCATGTCGCACCCTTCGTCGCTTGCCCCGCCATTCCAGGCTATCCTACTCTCTGCCCGAAGGGTCGCCAGTCACGCCCGATCAGGCTATTGAGAGAGATCAAACAATAAGTAGCCTGGGCGGCCTATAGTTAAAGGCCCGGGAGGCAAGGAAAGCACAGTGACAAAAGCCGGAAACTCACCCGAAAGCCGCGATATCGCGTGCCTGCTGCATCCCTATACCAACATGGTGGCGCATGCCGACCAGGGTCCGATGATCGTGACCGAAGGCAGCGGCGTGCATGTCTACGACAACGAGGGGCGGGCCTATATCGAGGCCCTGGCCGGCCTGTGGTGCACCTCCCTGGGGTTCGGCGAGCCACGTCTGATCGCCGCGGCGACCGAGCAGATGCGCAAGCTGCCCTACTATCACCTGTTCGCCTCCAAGAGCCACGGCCCCGCGATCGAACTGGCCGACCGGCTGGTGGAGATGATGCCCTGGCCGATGCAGCGCGTTTTCTTCCAGAACTCCGGATCGGAGGCCAACGACACGGTCGTCAAGCTGGTCTGGTACTACAACAACGCGCTTGGCCGGCCGGAAAAGAAGAAGATCATCAGCCGGCTGAAGGGCTATCACGGCGTCACCGTGGCTTCGGCCAGCCTGACGGGACTGCCCTACTGCCACCGGGACTTCGACCTGCCGATCGCCAACATTCTGCACACGGACTGTCCGCACCACTATCACTATGCGGTGGCGGGCGAGACCGAGGAGGAGTTTGCAACCCGGCTGGCCGACAATCTGGAGGCCCTGATCCTGGACGAAGGGCCGGACACCGTGGCCGCCTTCATCGCCGAGCCGGTGATGGGTGCGGGCGGCGTGATCGTGCCGCCGAAGACCTATTTCGAGAAGATCCAGGCTGTCTGCCGAAAGTACGACCTGCTGGTCATCGCCGACGAGGTGATCTGCGGCTTCGGACGGACCGGCAACATGTTCGGTTCCGAAACCTTCGGCATCACGCCCGATATCGTGGTCGTCGCAAAGGCCCTGTCGTCGGCATATCTGCCGATCTCGGCTGTCGTGATGACCGAAGAGGTGGCCGCGCCGGTGTGCGAAAATACCGGGCGGGTCGGGGTGTTCGGGCACGGCTATACCTACAGCGGCCATCCGGTCGCCGCGGCGGTGGCGCTGGAAACGCTCAAGATCTACGAGGAACGGGATATCCTGAGCCATATTCGGCAGGTGGCGCCGGTGATGCAGGACGGGCTGAGGGAGCTTGCCGACCATCCTCTGGTGGGCGAGGCCCGTGGCGTGGGGCTGATCGGCGCGGTGGAAATGGTGCGAGACAAGGCCACGCGCGGCAAATTCGATGCCGGGCGCGGCGTCGGCGCCTATTGCGGCGCCCGGGTCCAGGAACACGGGGTCATCGTGCGGCCGCTCAGCGGCGACGTCATCGCCCTGTCGCCGCCCCTGATCATCAAGGAAGACGAGATCCGGCAGATTCTGGCGGCGTTGCGGGCCGGACTCGACGATATCTGGGAATGGGTGCAGTCTTTTGAAGAGGAACCGGCGCAAAGCGCGGAAACCGCGGCCTAGCGGAGACGAGACGATGAAACACAGGGACATCATTCACAAGAAGCTGGCGGCATTGCGCGACGAGGGCCGGTACCGGGTCTTCGCCGAGCTCGAGCGGATGGCCGGCGACTATCCCAACGCCCGGAGGCATGTGGATGGCGACGTGCACGACGTAACGGTCTGGTGCTCGAACGACTACATGGGTGTGGGCCAGAACCAGGCGGTGATCGAGGCGATGCAGGCGGCGCTGGAAAAATACGGCACCGGCGCCGGCGGCACCCGCAACATCTCCGGCACCCACCACCTGCATGTGCGGCTGGAGCGGGAACTGGCGGATCTGCACCACAAGGAGGCGGCGCTGCTGTTCACGTCGGGCTATGTGGCGAACATGACCGCGCTGTGCACCCTGGTCGCCGAGGTGCCGGGCACCATCGTCTATTCCGACGCCGGCAACCACAATTCCATGATCGAGGGCATCCGCCACGCGCGGGTGGACAAGCGGATTTACCGGCACAACGACCCGGCCGACCTGGAGCGCCTGCTGGCCCAGGACGACCCGGACCGGCCCAAGCTGGTGGCGTTTGAGTCCGTCTATTCCATGGACGGCGACATATCGCCGATTGCCGAGACCCTGGACGTCTGCGAGCGGTACGGCGCGCTTTCCTACCTGGACGAGGTGCATGCGGTGGGCCTGTACGGGGCGCGCGGCGCCGGGGTGGCGGAGCGCGACGGCGTGATGGACCGGGTCGACATCGTGCAGGGCACGCTGGGCAAGGCGTTCGGCGTGGTCGGCGGCTATATCGCCGGCGACGCCGACGTGATCGACTTCGTGCGGTCCTACGGCGCGGGCTTCATCTTCACCACCGCCCTGCCTCCGGTGGTGGCGGCAGGCGCCCTGACCAGCGTGCGCCACCTGAAGACCCATCCGGAAATGCGCACACAGCACCAGGAACGGGCGCAACGCCTGAAGGACAAGCTGAAGGCCGCCGGCATCCCGACGATGCCCAGCGTCAGCCATATCGTGCCCGTTCTGGTGGGCGAGGCGACCCTGTGCAAGCGGGCCTCGGACATGCTGCTGGACCGGTTCGGGATCTATGTGCAGCCGATCAACTATCCCACGGTGCCCAAGGGGACCGAACGCCTGCGCCTGACGCCGTCGCCGTTGCATGACGACGCGGCAATGGACCGGCTGGTGGACGCGCTCACCCAGGTCTGGAAGGACCTGTCGCTGCGGTCGGCTGCTTAAGAACGGGCAGAAAGAGAGCGGTTGCAGCCACGCCCTTCGAGACGGCGGCTTCGCCGCCTCCTCAGGGTGAGGGCATTTCCGGCGACGGACGCGTGCAATGCCCTCATGCTGAGGAGCGGCGCGATAGCGCCGCGTCTCGAAGCATATGGCAGCCACATCGCGCGCTGCCGCAATCACGATTTATTGCGAACGGTTCGCAAATAGACATGGACCGTTAACATTCGCGCACCTATATCACCAACAGGTGGGCGACAACCGGAGCGGGTCCCATGTATCGCGACAACACTTTGATCCCGGCCGAGGCGATCAGACTCGCCGCCCTAGGCGAGTTGTGCGGCGGCGAAAAGACTTACGGGGCGCTGGCCTCCAGCATCCGTCACGTGGTGGCGCGGCTGGTAGGGCCGTCGCTGGATCTGCTGGGCTCGTCTCTGGAGGTCCTGCACCTGGAGGGCCTGATCGAGCCTGTCGGCAGTGGCGACGTGGGTGAGGACACGCTGTTGCGGGTCACGGACGCCGGCCGGGCGCTGTTTGCGCGGCTCATGGCGTCGGCGGTGCGCGCGCCGATGAACGACGTCAGCCGCCTGGTGATTGCGCTCAAGCTCAAGTACCTGACGCATCTGGATCCCGGCGAACGGGACGCCCAGGTCGACATGATGATCGAACTGTTCGAGGCCGACCGAAACCGCCTGGAAGACCTGCGCCGGGGCGAAGATGCCAGCCTGTTGACCCAGTGGCTCGACCTGGACATCGCCCAGGCGCAGACCCGGCTTTCCTGGCTGAAGGGCCTGAAACAGGCCTAGATCAGGGACGCAGCGCCTTTTTCATCCCGATCTTGTTTCCTTGCCGGCCTTGCCGGGTCCAGCCGTTGCGCGCGTAAAGGCTGACCGTGTCGGGCATGCCGGCGTGGGTGTTGAGCCGCATTTCCGAAAGGCCGCGGCGCAGTGTCTCGGTCTCGGCGAGCGCCAGAAGCCGCTGGCCCAGCCCCATGCCGCGGTGATCGGGATGCACCGCCACGTTAGCCAGCAGCATGAAACCGTCGCCGGGGACCAGGACCAGGCCGCCGACGATCGCGTCGCCGGATTCGGCCACCCAGACATCGTGCCGGGCGATGTCGTCGGCGAGGCCGTCCGCCATCGGCGGCAGGTCGTCCAGGCGCGCTGCGTATTGGGCGTAGGCTGCCTCGAAGCATCTGCCGAGGTCGTCGGCGTCGCCCGGGTCCGCCCTGCGGATCGTCCAGTCTTCCATCGTGATCGGGCCGTGCGGTGATGGGTGTGCGGCCCCACTATATCAGTTCGTGTCCCAGTTCTCGGGCCACCTGCTGTAGGTGCCCTCCATGGCCCACAGCTCGGTGCCGGCGGGCACCTGTACGGCGTTCGTCTGCACCAGGAAATAATCGATGACGATGGTGGCCCGTCCGCCGGTCACCGCAACCAGCGTGCCTTTCGCGGTCGATTTCGTCAGGAAGCAATCGCCGCTTTCCTGGTAGGTACGGAAGACGTCCAGGTTCCGGTCCTGCCAGGCCGCGATGCCGGCGTTCAGGCTGGACACGTCCTTGCAGACCAGCGCATTGGCATGGACCAGGATGTCTTTCTGGTTGGCGGCGCGCGCCCGGTCGGACGCGGCGGCCAGGGCAAGGCCGAGGCACAAAAGCCCGGCAATGAACCGCACCATGGGGGTCTCCTTCGCGAACACGATTAATGCATGAATTTCAATGCATTATGTTTCGGCAGACAGACCCTAGTGCGGTTATGGTAAATAAGCGTTAACGCAAGTGGGGAGGGCGGATCAGTAGACGTGCTGGCCGCCGGTGACGAACACCTCGGTCCCGGTGACATAGCCGAAATCGGCGTTCGAAAGCTGGTAGACCGCGCCCGCCACCTCCTGCGGCGTGCCCATCCGGTGCATGGGGATCCGGTTGATCAGGGGCTCGTACTCCGGCCCCACCATCTCGGTCTCGATCTCGCCCGGTGCGACGGCGTTGACGCGCACGCCCAGCTCGGCGAACTCCACCGCCAGCTCGCGGGTCAGCGCCGAAAGCGCCGCCTTGGAGGTGGAATAGGCCGAGCCCGCGAAGGGGTGGATGGCATGGCCGGCGATCGAGGTGATGTTGACGATGCTGGCGCCGCCGTCCTTGGCGCCCCGGCCCAGCGCGGCGGCGAAACCGCGGCACAGCGCCAGCGGCGTGAAGAAGTTGAGCTCGTAGACCTCGCGCCAGCCGGCGATGTCGCCGTTGAGACAGCCCAGCCGTTCCTTAAACGGGGTCTTGGGCGACACCGCGGCGTTGTTGACCAGCGCATGCACCGGCCGCTGGCCCAACAGCTCGTTGACCCGGGTGACGAAGGCCTGGACCGACTCCGCCTGGAACAGGTCGGTCGGGAAATGGTGGGTCCAGTTGGGGTCGGCCTTGCAGTGTTCGGGAATGTCCTCGCGCGAACACGTGATGATGCGCCAGCCCTCGTCGGAAAAGCGCTGTACGGTGGCGTGCCCGATGCCCCGGCTTGCGCCGGTCAGCACCAGTGTCCTGCGGTCGTCGTCCATGGCCGGACTTTAGCGCATCGCCGCGCCGGTGCCAGCCCCAAATGCGGCGAGGCTGCCGCCGGCTTCAGGCGGCGCGGCTGTGCATGGCGATGAAGTGGGCCAGAACGTGGTGCAGCTGTTCGACCCTCTTCTGGTCGCCGTGCGATTTCGCCTCGTCGATGTCGTCGATGATGATCCGGCGAATCCGCTTTTCGCCGTCGGCGGTTTCGCACAGGTAGTTGCCCAGCTCCAGGGCGATGATCTCGGGGATATGCTCGTGATGCGCGATCGCCCGGATCTCCTCGTCCGTCAGCGGGCACAGCCCCTTGCAGTCCTGGTAGGTCAGCATCTCGACCTCCGTTGGTTAGGGTACCGATTTTGGGAAGTTTAGCGCGGGGGCAGGGAGAGGGCGTTGACGGAGGTCAAGATCGTGGATCCGTTGCCGCGCGCCGCAGCGCCGCGCGGGCGAGCAGGCGGGTGGAATCGAGCGTCGGCAGCGGGGAATTGGCGTCGTCGATGATCAGCGGGATTTCGGTGCAGCCGAGGACGGCGGCGTCGCAGCCGGTCTGCTTCAGCCGCTCCAGGGTCCGCTGAAACACGGCGACCGCCTCGGGCTTGAAGACGCCCGCCACGAGTTCCTCCATGATGATGCGGTTGATCTCGGTGCGTTCGTCCGGGTCGGGGCGGTCGCAGGCCAGCCCGCGGGCCGCGAGTTTCTGGGGGTAGACGTCGCACTCCACCAGCCACTTGGTGCCGGTCAGCGCGAGGCGCCGAAAGCCGCGTTCGACCGCTTCGTCCGCGACCACCTTGGCGATATGGAGCCACGGAAGCGGTGAGCGGGACGCGACGATGTCAAATGCCTGGTGGATCGTGTTGTCGGGGCAAATCAGGAAATCCGCACCGATCCTTGCGAGCTTCTCCGCCGATGCCAGCATCAAGGCGCCGACGCCCTCAAGGTCGCCGCGTTCGAGGCATGCCTCGTAGTCGGCGAGCGACGGCGTGTGCATCGAAACCTCGGGATGGGCGTGGCCGCCCAGCAGCGCCCCGCCTTCCACGCAGATGGTCCGATAGCAGAGCGCAGCGCCCTCGGCGGAACGGGCGGCGATGCCGATATGCTGGGTCATTTCGGTTCTCCTGACGCAGGCGGCGCAGGATATCGCAGTTCCGGACCGACCGGAGCGCAATCATGATCCGGTTCGGGGGCGTGCGCAGAGCTGCTACGGCGTGCCGGGGTCGACCGCGGTTGCCCGCCCGCCGCCGGTCCCTCCGACGGCGGGGATCGGTCCTGCCGAAGCGAATGGTGGAGGGTTCTTTTGGCCGAGCCCGTTTGCACCGCCGATCGCTATGGCGGTACCGGAGTTGGCCCCCGCCGGCCAAGCAATATGGCCGTTTCCGCCTGCTCCGGATATTGCCCGCGCGGTGCCACCGCCACCTGGCTTGCCCTTCACCCCGTCGACGTTTCCGGTTTGGGTTGGGACATCGGGTCTGGCGCCCGGAAATCCGCCATGACCGCCATGTGCCGTGGCACTCCCACCGGGAATTGCCCAAAATACGCTTGCATTCGGTCCATCGGCGCCCCGCGCGATGCCGGGCCCGCCCGACGCTCCATCGCCTGCTGTCACGGGGCCCATTTGTCCAACCACCGCATGGCGAAACGTGACCGTGCCGCCGGTACCCCCGTAACCCCCCATCGCCCATGCCGAGTCGCCAGAGCGGGACAGCACGCCCGTGCCACTGAACGCGGCATGGTTCACCAGTCCGCCGAGCCCGCCCTTGCCACCTGTCGCCTGTCCGAACTGGACCGCGACTCTCGGTCCCTTCGGTTTGGCTCCGTGAATGAGAACATCGCCCCCCGGGCCTCCGTTTGCACCGAACACCATCGGAGGAGTCAGGCCCGGCACGTTCCAACTGCTTCGCAGTCCACCGGCGACGCCGCCCATGCCCGCGGTCGCGGAGGCGATCTCGATCACCTCCGTTGCGCACAGGCCGATGTTGCCGCCCGGTCCGCCGATGCCTGCGAACAATGGACCCTTGGAACCAGCGGGGTAGATCGACAAGCCGGTGAAGGTGTAATTCCCGCCGTCGCCGCCCTCGTTTCCAATCAGGATGCCCTTGGCAAAGATGCTGAGCCCGTAGATTTTCAGATTTGCGCCTTGAACACCGAACCCCGGGGGCGTTCGGTTATTTCCAGCCGGACCGTTGGCAGCCTTGCCGCCGCCGACCGTGATGCCTTTGGCAATGGTCACGGATCCGTTCAGACTTACGAGCGTAATGTTGACCGACTTCGCGTGGGGCGTCGGCATTCGTGTCGGAAAGAGGATGTTGGCTCTTACGTCCAGATCGTCCCTCGCCACGATGACGAGGTTCGGATCCCCCTCTTTCAGCCGTATCGGGGTGCTTATCACGATCTTCTTGCCGACTATGACGCCGGGCTGGCCGGCCGTGAGTTTCGTCTCCTGGGAGATGTCGCACGGACGGAGGTCTGCCACAGGCGGTGGCAAGATCGACACCGACGTACAGGCGGGCAGGCTCAACGCCGCTGCGAGGATCGCCAAGGCGGGCAAGTTCATCCGAACGCCAAGTCGTGTTCTCAACTCCATCCCGAACTCCTCCGACCTTCGCACTCGACTTTGTCGTAGGGGGGTGACGGTAACCGTCGTGCGCAGAACTTCACTGACACAAGTTAAGAACGCCGCGTGGGCGCAGGTGCTATTCCTCGACTCTAGAAAACGCAGCTGACCGTCTCCGCCGGTTGGTCGACGACCGTTCATTCGGCTTAGCGTTATGCCTGGGAAGAATCACCCAGAAGCCGACCCCCATCACCGACACGGGCTTCACCGGGGCCGCTTCATCAGACAGACTGTTTCTTCGGTATCCGACGCGAGGCAGAGGCCCCTGGCACCGTATAAACGACGTCATTAGGCGTGGTCTTCCATGCCTGCTGTCTCCATCGCGGGGCGCTTGACCAGCCGGGCGGGAAACGGCCGGGCCTTGCCGGAAAGATCGACCTGCAGCGGCGGCCCGAAGGGGGCCAGCAGCCTTTCCGCGTCGCGGGCATCCTCTGCCAGGCAAGCCTCCGCCAGGCGCGCGGTGATCGCTGTTGCCGCGTCGTGGGGGCGTGTGATCGCCTCAAGCTTGCTGGCGACGTTGACCACGTCGCCCAGAACGGCGAATTCGAGCCGCCGCGCCGATCCCACGTCGCCCAGCACCACGTCGCCGTGGTGAATGCCGACCGAGAGGTTGATCGGTGGCAGCCCGTCGGCACGGCGCGCCCGATTCAAGTCGGCCATGGCCTCATGCATCGCCGCAGCGCAGGCAAGGGCGTTGATCGCGTCGCGCGGCCCTGTCTCCGGGGTCCCGAACGTGGCCATGATTCCGTCGCCCAGATACTTGTCCAGCGTCCCGCTGTGGTCGAAGACGGCTTCTTCCATCGCCGCATCGAACCGGCGCAGCAGGCCAATGACCTCCTCCGGCGCCATGGTCTCCGCAAGCGCCGTGAAACCGACGATGTCGGCGAAGAGGACCGCAACCGGCTGGACCCGGCTCCTGCCCAGCATCTCGTCCTGGCCGGCCAGCCGGTCGACCATCGTCGGCGCGAAGTAGCGTGCCAAGTTGGCGCGCTGACGGCTGGCCGCCGCTTCACGCGCCACCAGCCTGCGGAACCGGGCGACCACGGCGCCGAGCATGGCTGTGATCAACAGCATCAGGACCACTTCCTGGATCCACAAGTCCACATCCACGAAGTGCGGGTCGAGCATGCGCGACATGTCCGTCACGGTCTCGGGCCGATGCAGCAACTCGACGACGCCGACGCTCCAGGTTGCCGCGGCGGCGAATCCGGCAAACAGCATGAGTTTCGGGACATAGGTGAAAGAGACGGCCACGGCGATGAAGATATAGTAGGTGAACAGGCCGTGCCGCAGCAGCATCTGGTCGGGAACGGGCGCCGTAACCAGCGGGTTTGGCAGGAAGAGCACCAGCGACAGCAGCGCGAAGTCGGCGAAGATCAGGGCGTAGCGCCAGACTGATCGGCCACGCCGCCGCACGATGGCAAAGTGAAGATAGCCGAGCGCAATCAGGACAAGAAGGAGTGCCTGAATATAGAGCGCCGGCGGGTAGCCGACGAAAGACACGGCCAGCACGACGATGATCCCCAATGCCGCTGCGCGGCCGTGGGTCGCGATCCGCATGCCGCTTTCTTCTTCCGCCGCGAATGCGTTGTCCAACTGAGATCGCGCAGTGTTGATCGGTGTGGGGACCGGATCCGATGCGCTGGCCATGGCCAACTCCTGCGATTTCTGGACGTCGCCAATCTAGCGCCGAAATCTTAGTCGATGGAATGTGGCGGGTCGCCATTCCCGGCGCCCGACCACGAAAACCGGCATCACGTCCAGGACAGAGCCTTCCGGAACTGCACGAGTTCTCCGTGCGGCTCGGTTGCGCCGGCCGGCAGCAGGGCGAGCCACAGCACGTCCTGCGCGGCGTCGTCCGGCGACTGTGCGTTCGACATGTCGTCGAACCAGGGGCGCGACGCTTCGGTGTCGATCAGGCCGGGGCAGGCGGCGTTGATCAGGATGCCAGCGTCGGGCCGGTCGCGCGCGACGTCGCGTGCGGCGATCTTGGCAGCGGCCACCTGAGCGATCTTGGAGGGCACGTTGATCCAGTCGGGCCATCCCTCGTCGGCCGCGGTTCCGGCCACGACAGCGGCAACGTACCGGTCCATGACCGTATCGATATCTGCCAGGCTTGCGGTGGCGACATCGAAATGGTGATGCAGATGCGCGGGCAGATGGGTGAGGCGGCCAAAGGAACTGGCCACCACGACGAACCGCGCGCCCGGCTTCAGGATCGGCAGGAAACGGCGCAGCATCCGCGTCGTGCCATGGTTGTTCGTTTCGACGAATGGTCGGACCTGGTCGGCTGGCGGCACACCGGCGGCAATACGGGCGGCGGCATTGGAAATCAAGATGTCGATGCCGCCATGGCGCCGTTCGATTGTTTGTGCCACGGCAGCCACGTTGGTCGCGTCGATCACGTCGAGGCGTTCGAACGCGATATTCGACGTCACGCCGTCCAGGGCCTGCAAGGTCGCCATGCCTTTGTCCGGGTCGCGGGCCGTAAGATAAACGGTGTCCGTCGGCCCGAGCCTGGCGGACAAGCCCTTTACCAGCGCATATCCCAAGCCTTGATTGGCTCCGGTAACGAGAGCGATTTTCGGCACGGATATCTCCTATCCGCCCCGCTCCAGCGCCGCCATCCACGCCTAGATCCGCTCGCGATTGACGCCGAAATCACTCTTGCCGAACACCGAGCGGCTGTAGATGGCGATCGTGGAGGTGTCGGGGGTCAGCGGGATGAAGCGGACGGAAATGACGTCGGGAAACCGGAACCGGGCCGACCGCTGGACGTAGTCCACCTGAAGGTTGGTCCGGTCCCGTTGCAGCACCGTGACACGCGGCTGTGCCAGGACCACCGCTTCCCATCGCGTGCGCAACGCGTCTGCGGGCATGTCGTAAACCGCGCTTTCGGCGTGCGCCTGTTCGCCGCACAGACCGGGCGGGCACAGCAGGTACTGGTTCGGGTTCCCGGACAGCTGCAGGGTTGCAAAGTCCACGGGATCGGATTCCCGGACAGGAAAAATGCCGTTCAGCGCTTCGTCGCCGAGCGGCGTGAACAACAGAATGCCGCTGGCAATCAACACCGCTAGCACGGCAATGATAAGGAGTTTCAGAACGGCCATCATGTTTCCAACCCTCTCACGGAAACAGGCGCTGGACCTCCCACGGCGCCGTCTCGTCGGCGCGGGCGAACTGGAACCGGTCGTGCAGGCGAAACGCGCCGTCCTGCCAGAACTCGATGCGCAGCGGCGAAACCCGGAAACCGGACCAGAAGCCGGGTCGCGGCACCGCGGAAATGCCGAACTTGGCGGTGAATTCCGCAACACGTTTCTCCAGCGCAAAGCGTCCCTCAAGCGGGCGCGACTGCGCGCTGGCCCAGGCGCCGATCTGGCTGGCCCGCGGGCGCGAGGCGAAATAGGCGTCCGCCTCGTCGTCGGTCACGGCCGAAACCGGACCTTCGACCCGGATCTGCCGACGCAGCGACTTCCAATGGAACAGCAGCGCGGCCGCCGGGTTCTGGCCCAACTGGCCGCCCTTGCGGCTTTCCAGGTTGGTGTAGAAGACGAACCCGCGCGGATCCACGCCCTTCAACAGCACCATCCTGAGCGACGGCCGGCCGTCGCCGTCCGCGGTCGCCAGCGCCATGGCATTGGCGTCGTTAAGCTCCCGTTCTTCGGCTTCGGCAAACCATTCTTCGAACAGGGCCAGCGGATCCTTGTCTCTGATTTCGGCTAACTTCATGCGTTCTTCCGTCTGCACGTTGAGCAGCGGCATTCTAGACGGTTGCGGGCGCGGGCCGAAATGGCGCAATGCCGCATGCGCGCGTCGGTGCGGGGCGGCGAACCTTGATCTGTGCAAAGGTCCACGGCTATCCTCGCGGCGCAGGTCAGACAACTCACAACTGTCGGCATTTGAAGTCGCCGCGCGTAAAGGGGCAATAATGGAACATCTCCGAAAGACAAGCATGTTGATTACCGCTCCGTTGTTGGCGGCGGCCTTGATGCTGGCCGGTTGCGAGACGAAACAACAGCAGGGCACGGTCGCCGGTGCGGTGGTCGGCGGTGCGGTCGGCTCGCTGTTCGGCAGCGGCTCGGGCCGGGTTCTGGCGATCGCGGGGGG
>Ga0209783_1000019_pt1 | contig 94206 bp, 85 predicted proteins | sample WorMetfiPIANOSA1_FD_187395 | JGI IMG/M metagenome (GOLD analysis project Ga0209783, IMG submission 187395) | Marine gutless worms symbiont microbial communities from Max Planck institute for Marine Microbiology, Germany - Olavius filocauda... | ecosystem: Host-associated > Annelida > Digestive... | reverse complement strand
CAGGCTGATAGCATCATCCTTGAACCCTTGGGTGAAACTCCGTCTGGTTTTTTGAGTACTCATTGGACACCTCGCTTTCTGATATTTCGTTCTTAGCAAAGTGTCCGTTTCTTTTAAACCACATCAAGAGTATCATCCGGGGAGAGGAAACGCTGCTTTTGGTCGATGATGAAAAGATGATTCTGGATGTGGGGCAGGAGATCCTGGAAATTTTAGGTTATGAAGTCCTTGTCGCCACCAACGGTGAGGCGGCACTGGAATTGTATCGGGCGCATGCCGACAAGATTGACCTGGTGATTCTCGATTTGATTATGCCCGGGATGGATGGGCGCGAAATCTATACCCGCCTGAAAGAAATAAACCCCGCGGCCCGGGTGCTGTTGTCAAGCGGCTACAGTATTAACGGGGAAGCGGCTGACATTATCGAAATGGGCTGTGACGGATTTATCCAGAAGCCATACAATATGGGGGATCTCTCCACCAAAGTGCGCGAAATTTTAGACGGTCCCCAGTAGGTTCGCCGGATAAGGTGCCCTGGATGGTAAATTTGCCGCTTACGCATATGTTCCCGCCGGTGGACCGTTGTCCGGCGGGCCGGCAAAAGCCTGGGCGATCAGCATCCACTGGCGGGCGGTGTCACCCGCCACAGCAAGGGCCGTGTCATCCACGTGCCGGCGCTGGGTGACCACCAGGCAAAAGTCTTCGGCCGGGCCGGTTATGGTTTCCCCGGCGTCTGCGTCGCCCCAGGTCCAGGTTTCACCGGTCGGGCCGCTCAAAGATACGTAAACGGAGGTGTCGGGAACTTCCTGGCCGCGGTTTGTGAAACTCCAGCCGAAGGTTGAGACGCCCAGGTGGGCGATGTGCTTGAGACCCGGGCTGACGGGCCGCTGCTGCATCGCATCATAGATATCCTGCCCATGGGCCCAGGTTTCCATCAGGCGCGCCGTGGCAAAGGAAAGCGCACTCATGGGCGGGCCGTACCAGGGCAGGCGATCCTTGCGGTTCAAACCTATCAGGGCGCTGTGGAGCTGTTGGCGTTCCGTGCGCCACCAGGCCAGCAAGCCTTCAATATCCAGCGCCCGTCCCCGGGTCAGCGTAATGTTAGTAACCTCGTCCATGTCCTTCACCTGACCGAAGTCTGCGACCAGATGCTGGGTAAATGCATCAGCGTCGGTCGCGGCCAGGCGGGCGGTGTAGTCAAAGTAGGCCAGGTGGCAGATTTCATCTTTGATGGTCCAGTCCAGACAGAGTGTGGCCCGGTCCCAGTCCTCCTTCGGCAAGCTGGTGACCAGATTATCCAGGGTGCCCTGTTCCAAGGTTAAATCATGACAGATCTGTTGCATGGTCAATCCTTTCTTTTCTTGCTCTTAATCTTACTCTTAATCTTAATCTGGTTTTTAGGGTTTTATGCGGTCTACAAGAGGGACGGGATTAAGATTATGATTATGATTAAGAGTAAGATTAAGAATTAAACCTTAAAGGTTCTCCGGCACCACCAGAATCGACGCCGGCATCTCGATGACCTTTGCCCGCAGATACTCGCCTAACGTCTTCGCCTGCGGATCACTGCGCACCGAAGCCGCCGCACCTTCCCCCAGCAGTCCATGAATATAAAAATTTACGGCCAGCAGGTTGGGCAGCGGGTAGCGGTCTATATCGTAAGCGGCGCAATCCGGAAGCAGTTCTTTGAGTTTGTCCGTGGTTAAAAACGATTCCAGGAACGCATAAGCCTCCGGGGTTTGAGCCCAGATACCGAGATTGGCATTGCCACCTTTATCTCCGGCCCGGGTAGCGAAAGCGTGCCCCAGCGGGGCTTGAACGGTGGGATCTCCCGGTACGGGAGTCACAACCGTTTCCAGTGGTAACACTGCTACCGACTTCTGTGGGCCCCGGTCCAAGGGCACCGTGATGGTCTCGCCGTCGATGTGCAGTTCCGGCAGCAGCCGGCTCGTGGAAATCAGGGTGGGCCAGTGAACCACGGACGGTGACCCGTTACCGGGCGGGGCCGTCAACGTAAAACCGGGAATGTTGGCCAGGGCCAATTCGACTGCCCGGGAGGAGAAGAGTTTGCCCGCCTTTTTGGCGTCCGGGTCCATGACTGTGATACGCAGGAAGGCAAACGCTTCATCGTTATCGGGCGGGTTTGCCTTGTCCGACCGTACGAGCTGCACGTTCACGGTCTGGAACTGGCCGCGTTCCCCCAGGCTGTTGAACAACGTTTCTTCTACGATCCTGGCCTTTTCTTCGATATCGAGACCGGTCAGGATAACCGTCATGGAATTCTTGTGACCACCCAGGGTGTTGATGCAGACCTTGGCGGTGTCGGTGGGCGGCTCGCCCCGGGTGCCGCTGCCGCGAACCCGGTCAGGCCCCTCCTGGTCCAAAAGCAGGGTGTCGAACCGGACGGCCACATCCGGCGTCAGGTATGTGGGTGCGGCGATTTCATACAGCAGTTGGGCCGTAACCGTGCCGATTGAAACCAGACCGCCGGTGCCCGGGTGTTTGGTGATGACAAAGCTGCCGTCCGGATGAATTTCAGCAATGGGAAAACCCACATTTTGATACGTCGGGACCTCGTGGATAAAAGAATAGTTGCCACCCGTGGCCTGGGCCCCGCACTCGATAATGTGGCCGGCGGCATACGCCCCGGCCAGCGCGTCCCAGGCATCTTGCTCCCAGCCAAAGTGCCAGGCGGCGGGACCCGCCACCAGGGCGGCGTCGGCCACGCGACCGCAGACGACGATATCCGCATCCTTGTGCAGGGCATGGGCAATACCCCAACCACCCAGGTAGGCGTTGGCAGTGATAGGCAGCGCCCCGGCATCAGCCAGGCTGATGTTTTTATCCAGGTGGGTGAACGGCTCCCCGGCGGCCTGCAGTTCTGCCATGCGCGGCATCAGGTCATCACCTGTCAGGTAGGCGATCCGGGGCGCAAGGCCCAGCTTAGCAGCCATCGCCTGCAATGCCTGGGCCATGCCGGCCGGGTTCAGGCCCCCGGCATTGGTCACCACCTTGATGCCTTTTTCAAGGCAGGCACCCATGACGGCTTCCATCTGCTTGAGGAAGGTGGGGACGTAACCGGCCTCCGGGTCCTTGAGTTTCTTCTGGAACAGGATGGCCATGGTCAGTTCTGCCAGGTAGTCACCGGTCAGGACATCGATGGGCCCGCCGGTGACCATCTCTTCGGCCGCGGAAAGGCGGTCGCCATAGAACCCACTGCAATTGGCGATAATCAGTTTGTCGTTGTTGTTCGAATCTGCCATGTTTTCCTCACCTCATCATTACATAGAACTCAAAACCAGTATTCTCGCGCGGAGACGCAAAGACGCAGAGAAAATCATGAATAGTTTCCCGCTACGCGGGACAAAACCAAAAGGCTTTTATTGACAGAATCTTGAAACGGTTTTGCGCACGATAGTGCGCCTAAATCCTGGTTTTGCATTTCTCTGCGCCTCTGTGCGATGCAAGGTTTTGCCATTGTGTCATAATTCTAAAACCGGACATTCGGCCTTTTCGTCATTCCGGACTTGATCCGGGCACCTAGTGAAGCGTAGCGCTATCCAGTGGTTTTTCAGGTGCATATGTTGCTGGATGCCGGATCGGGTCCGGCATGACGGAGGTTATTTGAGCTATTTTCTTAAGCGCCACACAGCCTGTCTGGCCAGAATTCCTTACTATACCCGGCACTGATCGATAGCCATCGGTTCGAGATCGGATGCCAGGTAGCGCTTGGCCAGATCTACCTATAGCTGCTTAGCTGCTTGCCGTAATTCCAGATCTCTTTGTCCGCCGCGCTGACCTCGCGCTTCACGACTGCCGGATTGCCGGCCGCAACGACCTGGGGCGGGATCTTCTGGTTCCACTTCACCAGGGCCCCTTCGGCGACGATTGCCCCGGCACCAATTTCACTGAATATGCTCAGCACGGCGCCCATGCCGATCACGGCTTCGTCTCCAATGGAGTTCCCGTGCAGGATAGCCCCGTGACCCAGGGTGACCCTTTTCCCGGTCCGGTTATAGTGGTCCGGGGGCGCATGGATAATGACGCCTTCTTCCACAGCAGTACCGTCGCCGATCTCGATGTGGCCGTAATCTCCGCGCAAAATGGCGCCGTGGCCGATGTAGCAATTGTCGCCGATGACGACATCACCGATGACCTGGGCCAGTTCGCTGACGTAAGTGTCCTTTCCGATGGTGGGTCGACGTCCTTCGAATCTATATAACATAACTCTCCCAAAATAAGCTGTTAGCTATTGGCTGTTAGCCGTTAGCCAAAACAATGCAATGCGTTAGATTTATTGGCCGCTAGATCAAGCGAGTGCAAACGCAGGTTGCCAATGCCCGGTTCTTGAAGGGCCAACAGCTAAAAGCAAACTGCTAATCGCTCAACCTGGACCTCTATTTCCCCGTGAACTGCGGTGCACGTTTCTCCAGAAATGCCATGATGCCTTCCCGGGCATCATCGGTCGCCGCCACTTCTGCCAGCTTGCCGCCCAGAAAGAGCACCGCTTCTTCCAGGGGCATCTGCTCTACGGCGGCAAAGGCTTTTTTCCCGATGCGCATACCTATGGGACTTTTGCCGGCCAGGGCAGTCAGGACACCCTGGACGGCCTCTTCGAATTGGTCATCCGCGACCACGCGGGTGATCAGGCCCATGTCCCGGGCCTGGTCGGCGGTGAGTTTTTCGCCCAGCAGGATCATCTCCATGGCCTTTTTGCGGGGGACGTTGCGAAAAATCAGGGCACCGATCATCATGGGAAAGAGGCCCACATTCACTTCGGGTGTGCCGAATTTGGCCGAGGCTTTGGCGATGACGATATCGCAACCCAGCATGAAACCCGTGCCACCGGCTAGGCAGTATCCGTTTATGCGGGCAACGGTGGGCTTGGGAAAGGTGGCCAGGCGGCTGATGAGCTGGGCATACCGGTCGAACAGACTCTGGCTGTCGTCAGCTTCTCCCATGGCCCCGGCCAGATCCGCCCCCGAACAGAAGGCCTTTTCACCGGCCCCGGTAATACAGACCACGCGTACGGTTTCGTCGGTTTCGGCAAAGTCCAGGTATTCGTGAAAGAGGGTCAACGCATCCGGGCTGATGGCGTTTCGCTGGGTTTCCCGGTTGATGGTGATGGTTGCGACATGGTTTGCGACCTCGTAAAGCAGATCCTTGTCGGTCATGTCTAAGTCTCCTTTGTGCCTTTAGTTTTGTCACTCTGAGCGGAGCGAAGAGTCCCCTCCACGCCAAGGTTGCGTTTTTTGATAAAGGATTCTTTCAGCCATCGTAGCTATGCTACTAGGGCGAAGTCGGCTCGTCGCTGCACTCCTCAGAATGACAAGTAACCCCAGCGGGATTGTGATGCAAGTGCTTGCCTCGGCAGAATATCTAATCTTCAACCGTTTGATGATGTTTCACTTTTAGCGGCTTCAATGTCGACCAGTATCTGTTTGGGAGTCACCTTGTCACCCTCGGCGCAGTTGATTTTTATCACCACCCCGTCAAAGGGTGCGGTCAGCGTGGTGTCCATTTTCATGGCGGAGACTACCAGCAGCCCCTGTCCCTTTTCCACGGCCTCGCCGGTGGATACCAATATTTTGGTGACGACGGCCGGCATGGGCGGGGATACGTTCTGGGGGCTGCCCTGGGGGCCGCGGCGGGCCCGGGTGCTGCGCGACGTTTCATCCTCGAACAGCCAGGTGCGGCCATTCACCGTTATCGCTTTGCCCACGGGGGTATCATCCATGAAAGCTTTGACCTGCCGGCCGTTTACGGTGAGGTGCAGGCAGTTGTCGGATATGCGCTGATAAGCCGCCTCATACTGTTTGTCACCAATGGCCGCTTTCATTTGCCCCTCGCCCGTGGTTTCGACAGCCAGGGCGATCTGCGTTTCATTGCATCTTAGTTTATATTCCACGTGCTTACTCCTTCAGCATTTTTTGCCTGTTCATAGTCTCCAATTTGCCAGGGTCTGCCAGGGGCCGGCGTGGGCTGCCGGTCCGGAACCGGCCATGGTGAGCCGGATTTTAGGCGCCATGGCGTCGGCGGCATAGGCTACAGCTGCCAGATCCAGCGCAGTATCGTCTGGATGCCAATCGGCAAAGTGGGCCTCGATAAAGTCCGTGTAGGTGGCGCCGGTCGCAAACGGTTGGGAGCCCAGGACATCCAGTAAAAAGCCGATCGGGGTTTTGACACCCAGGACCGTATAGCTCTCCAGGGCCCGGATCATGCGACCAATGGCCCTCTCACGGGTTTCGGCATGCACCACCAGCTTGGAGATAATTGGATCGTATTCCATGGGAACTTCCACGCCGGAGTAGACCCCGCAGTCGTTGCGGATACCCGGGCCGGATGGTTCTTCGAGATACGTAATGGTACCCGGAGACGGCATGAAGTTATGCTCGGGGTCCTCGGCATATATCCTACATTCGATGGCGTGACCACGCATGGTGAGGTCTTCCTGGGCCAGTTCCAGGGGTTTGCCGGCGGCGATTTCAATCTGGTGCCGGACCAGATCCACGCCGGTAATCATTTCGGTGATCGGGTGTTCCACCTGCAGGCGGGTATTGACTTCCAGAAAGTAGAAATTTCCGCCCGGGTCGAGAATGAATTCAACCGTCCCGGCATTCACATATCCCGCGGCCATGGCTGCCGCCACGGCCGCTTGCCCCATTCGGGCCCGCAGTTCGGCATCCAGGGCCGGGCTGGGGGTCTCTTCGATGATTTTCTGGTGCCGCCGCTGGATGGAACACTCCCGTTCGAAAAGGTGGATCACCTGCCCCGCGCTGTCGGCCAGGATCTGTATCTCCACATGCCTGGATTTGGCCAGAAATTTTTCAATGTAGATGGTGCCGTTGCCGAAAGCCGCCGCGGCTTCCCGGGACGCTGCCGCGCACGCTTCGGCCAGGTCGCCAGGATCGTCCACCACCCGCATCCCTTTCCCGCCGCCGCCGGCGGCCGCCTTGATGAGCACCGGGTAGCCGATTTCGTCTGCATGCGCGGCCCAGGCAGTCGGGTCGCCCGCTGCCTCGGTCATGCCGGGTATGACCGGGACCCCGCCTTTTTCCATGATCTGGCGGGCGGTAATTTTATCACCCAGGTCACGGATGACGCCGGCCGGGGGGCCGATGAAGACGAGCCCCTCCTGCTCGCAGCGTTGGGCAAAAGCGGCATTCTCGGCCAGAAATCCGTAACCGGGATGAATGGCTTCGGCGCGGGTCTCTTTTGCTGCAGCTATCATCCGGTCAATGTCCAGATAGCTCTTAGCAGGTTCCGCCGGTCCCAGGTGGACCGCTTCGTCCGCTTCCAGCACATGCAGGGCCCGGGTGTCCACATCCGAATAGACCGCCACGGTGCCAATCCCGATTTCACGGCAGGTGCGCATGACGCGCAGGGCAATTTCGCCTCGATTCGCTATGAGAATTTTTTTAAACATGAGATTCCTTTTAACCAAGAATTGAAAAGATGTTCACTTGACCCCTTGAAACCTTGGCCCCTGGTACCATGGTTCCCCGCTACATCCGGAAAATGCCGAAACCCGGTACATCATCGCGGATCGGGGCATTCAGGGCCGCGGAAATACCCAGTCCCAGCACATCTCGGGTTTTGGCCGGGTCGAGGATACCGTCATCCCACAGGTTGGCGGTGCTGTAGTAGGCATTGCCTTCCTTGAGGGCCGCCTCGATGACCGGTTCGCGAATGAAGGCCACCTCCTCATCCGTCATCGGTGGCTGGCCGGCCCGTGTACGCTGGTCATTGGTGATGGATACCAGCACGTCGGCCGCCTGGGCGCCACCCATCACACCGATCTGGTGGTTGGGCCAGGTCCAGAGAAACCGCGGGCTGTAGGCTCGGCCGCACATGGCATAATTGCCGGCGCCGAAAGAGGCACCGACCATCACGGTAAACTTGGGCACCGTGGCAGTGGCCACGGCATTGACCATCTTGTGGCCGTTCTTGGTGATGCCGCCGCGTTCGTAGTCCCGCCCGATAATAAAACCGGTAATGTTCTGCAGGAACACCAGCGGTATCTTGCGGCGGTCGCAAAGCTGGATGAACTGGGTAGCTTTGAGAGCACTTTCCGAAAACAGTATGCCGTTATTGCCCAGGATGCCCACCGGATAGCCGTGAATGTACGCAAAACCGCAGACCAGCGTGGTACCGTACATCTCCTTGAACTCGGTGAATTCGCTACCGTCCACAATGCGGGCAATGACTTCGCGGATATCGTAAGGGGCGGCAATGTCGCGCGGCACAAGGCCGTAGATTTCGCTGGGGTCATACAGGGGCGGTTTGGGATCGCGGGTGGTCAAACGGACCTTGTCGTTTTCCGGAAGGTTGGCAATCAATTCCCGGACAATGTCGATGGCGTGGGCGTCGTCATCCGCATAGTAGTCGGAGACGCCCGATTCAGAGCAGTGCAGTTCCGCACCGCCCAGTTCATCGGCCGATACTTCCTCGCCGGTGGCCGCCTTGACCAGCGGCGGTCCCCCCAAAAAGATCGCCCCGTGGTCGCGGACGTGGACGACCTCGTCGCTCATGGCCGGGACATAGGCACCACCTGCCGTGCACAGCCCCATGACCGCCGTAATCTGGGGAATGCCCATCTTGCTCAGCATGGCCTGGTTGTAGAACACGCGGCCGCCATCATCGGCATCCGGGAAGATTTCAGACTGCAGCGGTAGATAGGCACCGGCCGAGTCCAGCAGGTTTACCATGGGCAGGCGATTTTCCATGGCGATGGTCTGGCTGCGGATCGTTTTTTTCACGGTCATGGGATATGAACTGCCGCCCTTGATGGTCGGATCATTGGCCGATACAAGTACCTCTTTGCCGGCGACAATCCCGATGCCGATAACGATACCGGCCTTGTGGATCTTGCCGTCATACATCCCTTTGGCGGCCAGGGGGCCGATCTCCAGAAAGGGCGTGTTCGGATCCAGCAGCAGCTCCAGCTTTTTGGGCGTTGGCAGTTTGCCGTTTTCAGCCAGGCGTGTGAGGGACTTTTCGGAGCGTTCATTCAGCGTCTTGTCCATCGCCGTGTTCAGGTCATCCACCAGGGTTGCCATGGCCGCGTAGTTTTCCTGAAACTCATCCGATTGGGTATCGATCTGGGACTCGATTGCTCGCATTGGATTGCTGTTCCTCCTGTTTGAAATCGTCTTTCCGGGTATAGTTGACGGTTTTGGTCTATCCTTGCGCTATCCTCGTTCTCTATGGAATGCGAGGATCAGGCATTTTAGGGAATCAAGATTGATGCCAGGGGTATGATTGATTTTCAACCACTTGAAATAAAATCAGAATGATTGATTTTCCAGTCCATTGACAATACATCCTGTTTCAACTATTATGAAACACTGCTGAAACGTTGTGAAACTATGTGAAACATTCTGAAACGCGACCGTTTCGAAAAGTACCTTGTATGGGGAGGCCCTATGGATCGAGTACCCATTGCGTCGCCGGGCAACGAGAACCTCAAACGCATGCTGGATTACCTTAAAATCAGTTATTGGTTGACGGATCTCAATTATGTTCTGCTGGATGTCAACGCGACTTTCCTCGAATTGACCGGTGCAAGCCGCACCAATTTGATCGGCAGGGACATGCGCACCCTGATAAGCGACGAAGAAATTGAAATAGTTCAAAATTACAACAACCTTTTGGCCGAAGGCAAGGAGTCGGTCCAATTCGAACTCTACGTATACGGGCCGCGCCACAAGAAGAAAATCCCGGTTCTATACCACCTATCCATGAATACGGACGAGCAGGGGCGGCCGGTGACGGTCAATGCGCTCCTGATGGACATCAGCGAACAAAAGAAGATCCGGGATGATTTGGAGAAAGAGAAAAAGATGCTCCAGAGCATCCTTTTCGGCATCCGGGATCATGTGTCGATTTTTGATAAAGACGGGCGTTTCATGTTCGGTAATGCTGAGAGCGCGGCGCTGCAAACCGGCCGCAAAGCGCCCTTGCTCCCGCCGGGATCTGATGGACCGGTTAAACCTGAACTGCCGGTAGCGGGGCGGCAACGCCAGTTTCTCGGACAGATTCGGCCGATATACGACCACGCGGGCCAGCTGTTTGCCCATGCCGAGACCCTGACGGATATTACCGATAACATTCATCTGGCCGAAAAAGAGCGCGAGCTGTTTCACTTCAGGCGGCAGGTCCGGCGCAAGGAACTCCACACCAAAATGATCGGAACGGGCCGCAAGATGGAGGCGGTTTTTGAAACTGTATTACGCTGTGCAGAGGTGGACTCGAGCGTCCTGATCATGGGCGAGACCGGGGTGGGCAAGGAAGTTGCGGCCCGGGCAATTCACGCCCAGAGCCGGCGCCAGGAAAAACCTTTCGTGACCGTCAACTGCGGCGCCCTGCCGGAGACCCTGTTGGAGTCGGAATTGTTCGGCCATGTAAAAGGCGCCTTTACCGGAGCTATTTCCGACCGGGCCGGGCTGTTCGCCGAAGCCCATGAAGGCACCCTGTTTCTGGACGAAATCGGCGAGTTGAACAAATCCATGCAGGTCAAGGTGCTGCGGGCTTTGCAGGAGGGAGAGGTCCGCCCGGTGGGTTCCGATCGCCCCCGGAAGGTGGCTGCCCGGATCATCTGTGCCACCAATCGCAATCTACAGGTCCGGGCCCAACAGGGGAAATTCCGGATGGATCTCTATTACCGGGTGGCGGTCATTCCACTGGTCATTCCCCCGCTGCGCGAACGCCCCCAGGATATCCTGAAACTGGCCGATACCTTTATCAATAAACATCAAAAGCAGGCTGCCGGGCAATTGAAGACCCTGAACCTGCCCACCCAGCAGCTGCTGCGCCGCTATCACTGGCCGGGTAACATCCGGGAACTCGAAAATGCCATCGAGCACGCTTTGGCCATGAGCCGTGGGGCGGAGATAACCCCGGAGTGTTTTCCCCTCCAGATTCTGGAACCAGCGGCAGGCATATCGACAGCGCCCCCAATTCCCGGCCTGGGGCCGGTTTCAGCCGGCAGAACCAGAAAGGAGGAACGGGAGTACCGGGCCCTGAGCGAAGTCCTGGCACGGCATGCCGGCGACCTGGCCGCCGCGGCCCGGGCTCTGGGAGTTTCCAGGGTGACGCTCTGGCGGAAAAGAAGAAAGTACGGTCTGTAGGATCGTGTCCGGTCGGCAAACCTTTAAAATTTCAGGCCCCGCCTTATTCGCGGAACAGGCTTTCGTGAATGGTTTGGATCTGTTCCAGTTCGCGCTCATCGGAATGCCACAATTTGTGAATTTCCAGATACCGGGGGGTGGCTGCCAGTTGGTCAATTACCTGGTTGACATCCTTGATAACCGCTTTGCCCCACGCATTTTTGGGTGCGGCCACATGGCCGGTAACGTACAGCGGCAGTTCCTGGATCTGGAGGCTGCCCAGAGAAGCGGCCGTTTTTAGACCGCCGGCCTTGAGCATGTAGTTCACAACGAAGGGATATTCCAGCATGTAGTCGATGCGATCGTACACCAGCATGGTAAGAATTCTTTCAACCTCAATGGGGCGCCGGTCGAAGTTAGCGTCGGCGCCGGCCTGGTTCAGAATCCGATCTATCTTTTTCGAATAGGAACGTTTTACTTCGATTACCCCGTTATAGTCCGGATTCCGGATAAATTCTGCCAGCCCTATCTTTTCCGGATTGCCCATTTTCAAGATAGCCGCTTTTTTCATGATAACGCGCAGCGGCAGGGCGTACGTCATGACCTTGGAAAATTCGGTATACCCGACCCTTTCTTCCGTTTTGATCGCCATGGCATTGAGGTAATGCTTGCCGGCTTTCACATCTGTCCAGAAACGGGCCCAATTCATCTCAATATCAACGTGTTTGTACTGCGGCAGGTTTTCCTGGAAGAGCCTTACGAGCAGGTCATAACGTCCCTGGCCGGCATCGGCGCCGCGCAGGATTTTAAATGGCGGCCAGTGCAGGTTCTGCCAGTAAATGACTTCTTCAGCCGCTGCCGGCGCCGTTGTAAGCAACGTGATTGCCAGCAGCCAGGGTATGATTGCTTTCATCAGTTTTCGAAACAGCATTAGTAGTTAAAAAACAGCTGTTGAATTTCCGGCAAGGCTCTCTTCTCCAGGAGGGCCAGCATCAGCAAAATGCGAGCCTTGGCCGGGTTGAGTTCATCCGAAGCAATGAAACCGAGCCGGTCGTCGTCCACTTCCACGTTGCGTCCCACCCGTCCGGTGGGGACCCGTGAACTGCGCACGATGACCACACCCTTTGCAGCGGCCCGGGCGGCCCTTTTTAGGGTGGCTGTGTTCATGTTGCCGTTGCCGTCGCCGGCAATGACAATGCCTTTGGCGCCGCTGGCCACGGACCCGTCGATCAGGTCGGCCGGCATATCGATACAGGCATAAATGATGTCCACCCGGGGCAGCGTAGCGACAGCATCAACATTGAACTCACTCAGGTAGGTATGACGGCGGAAGGGTTTCCGAAAATACCGGGTATGGCCGTAATTAACCGTGCCGATCAAGCCGTTGAGGGGGGACAGGAACGTCTCCACGGAGGTGGTATTGGTTTTGGTCAGGGAGTGGGCCCCGTGGATGCGGTCGTTCATGACCACCAGCGCACCGCGTTCGACTGCCTCCGGGTCGGCGGCCACCGCGATCGAGTTGTACAAATTCAATGGGCCGTCGGCGCTGACTGCTGTGGCCGGCCGCATGGCCCCGGTCAACACCACCGGTTTGCGGCTTTTGACGGTAAGATTCAGAAAATGGGCGGTCTCTTCCATGGTGTCGGTACCATGGGTCACCACCACGCCGCTGACGTCGTCAGCGCTCAGCAGCACATTGATGCGCTTGGCCAGCGCGATCATGATCTCGAAGGTCATGTCCTGGGAGCCGACATTGGCCAGCTGTTCTCCGCTAATGCGGGCGATAGCATCGATATCCGGAACAGCCGCCAACATGGCTTCCACAGTCAACTGGCCGGAGACATACCCGGTCTGAGTGCTCGATTCCGCTGATCCCGCGATGGTACCACCTGTCGCCAGGATGATCACCCGGGGGCGGTCATGTTTGGGGGTGCTGCTGGTCAACAATGTGCCCGCTGCTGCCATTTGTTGTAAAGGGCTTTGCGATTGTGGAGCTGCTGCATTTTGTGAAACGCATCGACCTGTTCTTTGGTGAACCAGCCGTTCTGCAGGAAAAATTCCCCAAAACGAGCTTGCAGGCGCCGCTGCTTTCCCAGTAAGGCCAATAGATTGTAGGCCTTCAAATAACCTTGGCGGACGGCGCTCTCGCCGAACTTTTCGCCCAGCTTTCGGGCGGCCAGGATTTTACGTATATCCTGGAGGGTCAGCAAACCCCATTCCATGGCAATCTGGCCGAGCAGGGGGCGCTGCCGCCGCTGCCAGATAAGTGCCCGGATATACGTTTTCCAGGAGACAATACCGGAATAAAACAGGAACTGGCCAAAAAGCAGGCGACGCTGGGGCGGGGTCCCGCGGAAAAAGTGGTCCGGATGCTTGCGGCGCTGTTTTTTCTTTTTCGGCGGTTGGGCAGGTTTCTCCGCGGCACGGTAATCGGGCGGAGGATCTGCCAGCATAACCCCATCACGGTTGATGGCTGCGTTCAGCCTACGGTAAGCCAGGGATACTTCGGCGAAGCGGGCATTCAATTCGGATGGGCGTTTGCCCAGGGTGCGGGCGCGGTCCGGATGAGTTTCAAGGGCGATCTTACGATAGGCTGATTTCAAACCGGCCGGCTTCAGATATCTGAGATACTCCTCTGAAACAGTGGTTTCAGGGCCGAATAGAACCAAGCAGGCATCAAAAAGCTCTTGTAGGGGTGTTTCGGCCACCAGTACTCCCCTCATCCGCCGTATCTCCTTTACATCTCAACATGTTGTGCTTATGTCAAGGGAAAAACCATATCTTGTGGCATCCAGCGGTTTATCCGGTGCGGACATTCATTTGGAATCCGGGCGTGTTGATGTTCCCAGGAAGCAACCGGGCGCGTGTATATTCCGAAAACACAAGCAGATAACAACCTTATCGGCCATGGGACTGCCTTTCTTTAGGCTCAAAATGTCCCCCCCTTCTTTTGCCCGGCAGCACCGGAAAAGGGTTCCGGATTTTGCATTGCCAGCCGGGAACTGGTACGATCGGAACCATGCATACCGAGCCAGAGATTTATATTCATCCGGCCTTGAACGAACAGGTTACGGCCATCGGCGGGTCCTATGTGTTTGCCGCGGAAAAGTTAATGGTCCATCAGGATGAGCAGATTCTGGTTTTTACCGGCCATGCCGTACTGGATACGGCCTGCTGCGGTGCCGGCGGCGGATGCACCTATGCCCTGGTCCCCGGTTTCATCGATAGCTACCGCTGCGGCCGGGATGACAACGGCAGATGGCTTTCCAGGGTCCGGTATATCCGCGATGCCCCTACCCGCAAAGCCATTACCGCCAGGGTCATTTCCAAATCAATGGCCCAGCAGGTGCAGTTTCTATAGCATTTCTACATCAGGGGTGTTCCGGCCATCATATTCAATGAGCGCTCCAGCCGATTTCTTGCCCATTGTACAGTTGACCACGGCGGTGCCATTGTAGGAAACCACGCCGGGCGTTTCGTGGATGTGCCCGCAGATGAAGAGCAGGGGCGGCTGATCCTGCAGGATTGAATAGACCGCATTGCTGCCGGCCGAAAAGCGACCCAGCACCATGTCAAGGATACCGTACGGCGGCGGGTGGGCCACAAGAACGGTTTCCCGGGTGAGACAGCACGCTTTGAGCTTGTTGATAAGGCGGTTTTCCAACAGACACAGGCGTGATTTGAACGGTACTGGAATGGTGCCCCCGAGGCCCACAAAGCGAATGTGGTTGACGGTCATCGGATTCAGGTGGAGGTTGTAGAGATTTGAGCCGTCTTTCAGAATTCGATTGGCGGATCGCGGGTCGGTATTGCCGCGAACGGCCAGAACCGGTACTGGTAGGCTGTTCAGTTCGTGGAAGACAGGCAGTGGATTAAAATAGTTGGAAATATCGCCGGCAGCGATAAGCACATCCGGTGCATGTCGGTCAATATTTTTCCGTATCAGGTCCAGCCGGTATCGTTTGGCATGGATATCGGCAACCGCGTAGATACGCATGTCGTCTCCCAGGATTCAGATGAGGTGTTAAGTCGGTATAATTAACACACGGGGGCTAAAAATAACAGTCGGCATTGGTATAAATACTGGAAGGTAAAGGACGATGGAAAAGCACAGCAGTGACGGAATCAGTTTTACGGCCGGCAATTGGCCGGTTGATGCTGACCGGGCCACCCTTTTGTTCATTCATGGCTCAGGCGAGACCGGGCTCCTCTGGGAAAACCAGGTTGCGGCCCTGGCACCTGATTACAATACCATTGCCGTGGATCTTCCCGGTCATGGAGACAGTGACGGCCCGGGGCTGGATACCATAGCGGGTTACGCAGCGGCCGTGATGGCGTTTGTCGACAAGACCGGTCTTGCCAATCTGGTGCCGTGTGGTCTCAGCATCGGCGGGGCGATTGTCCAGCAGTTGTTGCTGGAGCATGCCGACCGGCTGCGCGCCGGCATTCTGGTCAGTACCGGGGCGCGCTTGCGGGTAATGCCGCAAATATTTGAAACAATAGAAAAAGATTATCAGCAGTTTGTAGCCATGAGCCGCATGTTTGCGGCTTCGCCCCATACGCCGGCAGCCGTGCTGGAACCGCTGCTGCAAGTCACCGCCCGGTGCAACCCCAGTGTGACGGCCGGGGATTTCAGGGCCTGCGACCGTTTTGACGTCATGGCGCGTCTCGGGGAGATTGCCCGACCGGTGCTGATCATTTCCGGCGCGGATGATCAACTGACACCGCCTAAATACAGTGACTTCCTGGAAAAGAACATCGCAGGGGCGATCCGGTGCCGGATACCGGAGGCCGGTCATGTGGTACCGGTCGAGAAGCCGGAGGCGGTAAACCAGGCCATAAGAGGGTTCCTGGAGCGTATTTCCAAGCCGTAGGGCGCGGTTTGCCGGACTTTCCCGCGATTGAGATCTGGATTGACAACAGCTTGGAAATATAGCTAAAGTTACCCATCAGGGTGGCATTTCCAATTCACAACACAGACAGGCGGTTACATCGTGTCCAAAAACTATCCGGAATGCCCGGTAGTGGTCCCCAGGAATTGTCCTGAATTCAGAAACGGGCGGGTTTGCGCCTTGATTAGAGATGACAAGAAATGCCTGCGCAAATTCGGAGGCAGTCGGCCCCGGGTGCATATCGACAACATCGGTGCGGGGCACAAACCCAACCGGCCCCGTCCTATCCGCAACGTCCAGACACCCATCAAGAAGGGCACGTACGCAAACCATGGTTATCGCTGGCGCTACTAGTGTTGCGTCTCAGAAATAAGTTGAAAAAATTATAGCCGTTATATTCTGGAATTGGGAGTTCAATTAAACTCGAAATTCGAATATCGAAAATCGAAACCCGAGTTCAAATGACAGAATGACATAAACAACACCTTGTTTTTAAAGGTATATTTCAGATTTCGTTTGAATTTTTTGGTCATTGTGATTTATTTTTTGTTTCGAATTTCGTGCTTCGGATTTCGAATTTTCTCTCACTATAGAACATTCTAACGGCAGAGCTATTTTATAAGAAATTTCTGAGACCCAACACTATCCCTGGGTTCAGCGCCTGTCGCCGGCCATTATCCGATTGATTACGATCTGATGGCTTTTGCCGAACACCATCACTTCTTCCGGCTTAAATTCCCCGGCACGGTAAATCCGCCTGAACTTTTCAGAACCCAGCATGTTCAGGATGTAGCTCAAATGTCCCGAATAGCCGGTGTCGTCAATGGCCTGCAGCTGGCCGACCGCGCTCCGTGCCAGGGCCACGACCTGACGATGAACGGTTGGTCCCTGTGCGCCACATTTTTTTAAAGAATAGAGCTGGCGGCAGCTGAAAGGCCGGCTGGTGTAGATCAGGCAGCGTTTGTTTTTTTGGAGGAAAGGGCAGCGGTTTTTCAGGCCTTGTTCCCGTTTACGGATATCACGGTTGAGCTGTTTGGAGAGCGCTGCGGCCTGGGGCCGTTTTATTTTCCCCATATGTCTGCGGATCAAGAGGCCTTCCAGGGTCGTTATATCCACTTTCCCCATATTGGTGCAGCAGAAGGCACATCCGGGCTCGCAGACCGCATTGCAGCGAAATTCAGCCGTTTCGGCCTCAAACCGGTCATACACCATCTGCAGGCGGTCAACTTTTGCATCTATATCCAAGCGGCTCTCCCTGCGTTGTGAATTGAAACCGCCAGTGCGGCCAGATGCGCGTAATAACCAAAACCGGCGACAAGGTCTCATGGCTTTTTAGGGTCCGGTTGTCAAGGCATATCTTGACGGGTCTGTTGTTCTGTGAGACGGTAGCGACCGTTATTATAGAACGCATCTCAAAAAAGTCTTCATGTCGGGCGTAGCCTTCGGCGAAGCCTGATTGGCCCAAACTTCAGCCTTCGCTTAAGCTCCGGCCGACAGGCTTCGTTGGGCACTCGGTTCAAGTCCTCAAAATACTTTAGTATTCCTGCGGGCTGAACCTCACGGTCGCCTTGCACCACGTTAGGCATCAGCCTTGCGTCATTTTGAACCAAAATCCGTTTTTTTAGATAGGTTCTAAAAGTTGTAACATTTGTGAGAAGGGGGGCGAAAATGGGAAACCTTGCTTACGGATTGGAAGGGAAAGTGTGCGTGGTCACCGGGGCCAGCCGCGGTATCGGCCTGGAGATCGCCCGGCAGCTTTTAGAGCAGAACGCACGGGTGGTGATCTGCGGGCGGAAACCGGAAGGGCTGGCGGCGGCCGCCGAGGAGCTCAATGGCGGTGACAACCTGCTGACGGTAGCGGCCCATATTGCCAAAGAGGAAGATGTCAATGCCCTGTTCGATCAGGCCCTTGAAAAGTTTGATACCGTGGATGCGTTGATCAATAACGTGGGCATGAATATCGTTACCGGGACCGTAGACGCGGATTTCGGGTTGTGGCAGAAGATCGTTGATTCCAATCTCAACGGCACCTTTCTCTGTGCGCGCAAGGCCGGCCAGATCATGCGCGACAGGCAGCAGGGCAAAATCGTGAGCATCACCTCCATCGCCGCCCGCCGGGCGGCCCCCTTTATGGGCGTTTACGGTATTGCCAAAGCCGGCATAGAAATGATGACCCAGGTCCTCGCCCAGGAACTGGCCCCGTTCAACATCCAGGTCAATGCCGTGGCGCCTTGCATGGTCCGCACCAGGTTCAGTGAACCGTTCTGGTCGAATCCGGATATCTATGCGCAGGTCGTCAAAACGATTCCCCTGGGAAGGATAGCGGAGCCCGCGGATGTCGCCCACCCAACCCTTTTTCTATGCAGTGCTGCGCCGATTTCATTACCGGTCAGACCCTCGTGGTGGACGGCGGAGCCACGGCGGTTTAACGATGGCTTTCAAACGGCTGTTTAAAAATTGGCGTAAAAGCAATGCTGCCGCCTGGCTGGTGTATGTAATCGTGAAGATCTGGTTCGGTACGGTCCGCGTGAAAATCCTCAATCCGGAGGTCTACCGGGAGTACTTTCTGAACAATACCACCGGCCGCAATGTGGTGGCCGGGTCGTGGCATCGGCATGCGATCTTTTTTTTCTATTTTTTTAGGAACCTGGGCCCGCGCGGCATCATGATCAGCAAGAGTGTCGACGGTGAATTTACAGCCAAAATTGCCCGCTACCTGGGCTATACACCCATCCGCGGTTCCTCCTCGAAAGGCGGGACGCAGGCCTTGCAACGGTTGATCGATTTTATGCGCGTGAATGGCGGGACACGTTTCAGTGGAACGGCGGTTGACGGCCCGCGCGGCCCGGCCCGGATCATGAAGACCGGGATGCTGGCGGTCGCCAAGGAAAGCGGATCCTGGTTCGTTCCCATGGCCTGCTCCGGGAACAATGTCCTCACCTTTCCAAAGGCCTGGGACCGTACCATCATTCCCAAACCCTTCAGCAAAATCGTCATGGATTTTGGCACCCCGGTTTTCATCGCCCCGGATATCTCGCGGGAAAGCCTGGAAAAAATACGTCGGCGGACCGGGCTGCTGTTGAACGACATGACGGATAAGGTAGATCGGTTATGTGGCTATACAGGAGGATGACATGAACGCAGACAAAGCGCCTTTCAAGGTGGAAATAGACGGCCATATTGCCTGGCTGATAATGGATCGTCCGGACAAGCGCAATGCCATGGGGCTGGATTTCTTTCCGGCGATCACCAAGCATTTTCAAGCCTTTGATCAGGATCCGAATGTGCGGGTGGTGGTCATGAAGGCGGAGGGAAAGTCTTTTACCGTCGGCCTGGACTTGATGGAGGCGGGCGGGATTCTGACCGACAGTACCGCCGCCGGCCGGGAAGCCTTGCGCCAGAAAATTATCGAACTGCAGCAGAGCATGAATGCCATCGAAAAGTGCCGCAAGCCGGTCATTGCCGCAGTGCACAGCCACTGTATCGGTGGGGGCATCGATATGCTGAGTGCCTGTGACATCCGCTTGGCAACTGCTGATGCCGTTTTCAGCATCCGGGAGACCCGCATAGCCATTATTGCGGACCTGGGTACCCTCCAGCGCCTGCCGGCGATTATCGGCGACGGCTGGTTTCGGGAACTGGCTCTTACCGGACGGGACTTTTCCGCCGAGGAAGCTTTGCAGATGCGGTTTATATCCCGAATCTGCGAGGACCAGGAGGATCTGTACACCCAGGCCCGGAAACTCGCCGCCCAAATCGCCGCCAACGCGCCCCTGACAGTCCAGGGGGTCAAGGATGTCATCCTGTACAATCGAGATAACGGGGTCTACCCGGGATTGCAGTACGTCGCCCAGAAAAATTGTGCCCAGTTGCCGTCGGATGATCTGATGGAGGCGGTCACTGCGTTTATGGAAAAACGGGATCCGGAATTTAAAGGAAACTAAAAAGGCGAAAGGGTTCAAGGGGCCAAGTGAAATCCGAAAAACTTGAGAAACCAATTCTTGTGGTGCAACCGATATGAACGCAGAAAATTTTACCTATACCGTCCGATGCAAGACCTGTCGCACCCGATTCAAGGTGCAGCTTTTCGAGAGCCATGCCAAGAATCTGTTCCTGGTGGACAAACGTGACTGGTACTGTGACAAATGCAAAAAGGCGTATGCCGACAGCCAGACGGCCAAACTTTCCCAGGCCCACCAGGCCATTGGATTACCGGAACTGACCGGTACCCGCAAGATGAAAACCTGGGCCGAAAAGATCCGCGCGGAATTGATTAACAAAGTCAATTATCTGCAGGAGAGCCTGCGGATAGAAGATGCCGGCGAACAAGAAATATCCCGGCAGGCTTTTGAACAGTTCTTTGACGAATGGCGGCAGGAGACGGCGGCGAAGTGGTGTATCGACAATCGGAAGATGACCGTCAGGGATATTTCGCAGCGGGTGGCAACTTTGGCCGAATCTATCCGCCACCCGGGTTAGAAGCCATCTTAAAAAAATCTTCATGGCGGGCATAGCCTTTGGCGAAGCCTGATTGACCCCAACTTCAGCCTGCGCTTAAGCTCCGGCCGACAGGCTTCATTGGGCGCTCGGGATAAATGCTCAAAATATCTGATGTATTTACCACGCAAGGCACTGGCTTCGCTGGCGCCTCCGGTTAATTCTTCGCGGCAGCCGCACCTTGGGCCAAAAGCTTCTTTTTTGAGACAGCTTCCAGTCGCCGCTGCAATGGTTTAGAAACGGTTGCTCACCTTTTCATCCAGGGCGTTTCGCACAATCCGGGCCAGGTCTTCCCGATAGAACGGCTTTTTTATAACCGCAGTGATGATATCGGCATGTTTGCCGTCGGCCGGCTCCAGAAAACCGGTGCACAGCAGAATAGGCAGATTGCTGCGCAGATCTTTTACCCGCCGGGCAAACTCGATGCCGGCCATGCCGGGCATTTCCAGATCAGTGATGACCAGGTCATACGGGCGGCTGCTTTTGTGCAGGTGATCAAGCGCGACTTCCGCGGTATTGAAGGGTTCGACCGCGTATCCCAATTCCCCCAGCATTTCCACCAGGACCTTTAAAATACGTTCATCGTCGTCAACCACCAGTATGCGCTCCCAGCCGACAGGGCTGCGTACTTCCGGTTTCGGCAGGACCGCTTTTTCCCTGGCCGGCATCACCGGCAAGTAGATGTGGAAGGTCGTGCCCAGTCCCGGCGTACTGATCAGGTCAATGTGCCCTCCGTGGGCGTTCACTATACCCATGGCTACTGAAAGCCCCATTCCGGTGCCTTGGTCCGGTGCCTTGGTGGTAAAATAGGGATCGAATATCTTGGGTTGAATCTCGACCGGAATGCCGCTGCCGTTATCTGCGATCGTCAGGCGTACAAAGTCGCCAGGGGCCAGTTCCGTCTCCTCGGCGGGCTGTTTATCTTTCACGGTAAGTAAATTCATGGAGATATGAATGTTCCCGCCGCTGGTTTGCATGGCCTGGGCGGAATTGGTTGCCAGGTTCAAAAGCAGCTGGCTGAGCTGGGTTGCATTGGCCATGACAATGTTTTTGCGGGTCATAATGTGCGCATGAATCCGGATGTTCGGCGGGATAGACGCTCTTAAAAACTGGACGGCCCCCTCGATGACGGCGGTGATATCCACCGGACTTTGCTCATGCTGCCCCTTGCGGCTGAAAATCAGGATCTGCTCCACCATCTGGCGAGCCTTCAGGCTGGCATCCATTACCTGGTCAAGGTACAGGCGCCGCGAATCGTCAGGCGGCAATTTATCGAGGATCAGTTCCGTGTTGCCGATAATACTACCCAGGATGTTGTTGAAATTCAGGGCAATACCGCTCGAAAGTGTTCCCAGGGCTTCCATTTTCTGGGCTTGGCTCAACTGGTCTTCCAGTTTTTTCTGCCGGTTGATATTCCGCATGAAGTTCAACGTGGCCGGCTTGTCTTCCCAGGTGGTGGGGACCGTATTGAGTTCCACCCAGATGGTCTCACCCGGTCTGCGTTCCAGCCGGAAGGCGCAGGTGGTCACGCCGGTCATGATCCCGGCCCCTTTTTCAAGATGCTCACGCACCCTGATCCTGTCGTCCGGGTGGATCAGAGATGTAAATGACAGGGGCTGCATTTCCGCCATTTTGAGTCCGGTAAGCTCTTCGGTGCGGGGATTGATGAATCGGAAGGTTTTATTTTCCAAAATGAAGATACCGTCGCCGGCATGGTCGACCAGTTGCCGGTATTTTTCCTCGCTGCGGCGCAGTTGGATCTTTTGCGCGGCAACCGTATCGAAGGACCGGGAAAAACGGGATGCCAGCAGAAATGTCTGGGCCAGGATAAATGCAATCATGCCGAACTGGACAATATAGGCCGAATGAATGAACTGCCGTGAGTAAAGGATATCATTGACGGCCGTGGCGGATAAAATGATGAAGCCGGCCAGGAAAATGCCGGCCCCCTGGCGTTTGTTGCGCAGCGCCCGTCCCAGGATGAAGAATCCATAGACCAGAGCGAGAATGGTGACCATTTCATAGGCCGGTGTGGTGTAGGAATAAAAGCGCAGGGGGGTGAGCAGCACCAGCATGGAGAAACCGATAGCGGTCCCGGCCAGAAACTTGATGGTGCTCCGATCCGTTTCGCGGGGAAACAGGGACTGGACAAATAGGGCAAAGCAGCCGATGGCCAGATAAAACCCAAGGTATTCCAATTTGCTCAGTAATTCGAAGGGAAAATCCGGATAGAGCTGGACGATATAACGTTCCCCGGTGGTGAATGTCCGCAGCAGGATTGCCAGGCAGCCCAATCCGAAATAGAGCGGCGAAAGGATGTTGCGCCGCAGGACGAACAGGCCGAGATGATAGATGCCCGCCAGCAGAAGGCTGCCGAACAGGATCATGTTGTAGGCAATGCGTTTTTCGCGGACTTCTTGTAGTTGGTCCGGATCTCCCAGGGTAATCCGGTCCCAAAGACCACCTTGGCGGTGATGATAGTTGGAAACGTGAAACAGCAGCTCAAGATCTCCACCCCGGGCCGGCAGGGTGATGACACTCGGTCGGAAACTGGGACGCGAGGTATCCCGTGTTTTGCCTGGCTGGCCGGCTTGAAATACCTGCTCCCCATTGGCGTAAACGGTAAAAGCCGTAGCTGCGTCTATCAGGTGCAGGGCCAGCGGCTGCGGGTCAGGCGCCAGCCGGATGAGCAGCCGGTAGCTCGCATAACCAAAACCACTGAGCGGCCGCCCATCCACGGGATGATCATTCCAGACATAGGGCACCTTGAGGTGGTCGACAGCGGTTACCGGCGGGCCGGCCGCCCCTTTGCCGGGTGGGATGAATTGCTGCCAGTAAAACTGCCAATGACCGTCGAGGGGCACCGGGCCCATTTGGGCAAAGTTCCAGTTCTGCAGATCGATCATGCCTTTCGCGATCCGCGGGCGGGGCTGCGCGTAAGTAAAGGAACTGAACCCCAATTCAATTGTTGCCAGGGAAACGAGGAGCAGCAGGATCCTCAGGCACCCGTTCCATGTTTGACTCACTGTCTTGCGCATCTAACCTTCAACCCTTCTGTCAGCCGGGTAACACCTTGGTAAAGAGTAAGGTCCCATTTATAACAAGCCCGCTTTCAATGGTCAACTCATCTGCGGGCTTCGCGATAGGCTATCAACAACATTGGGTAATGCTATAGAATAGAAGTCGCGGGGCAGTTTCCCTAGCGCCTGATGCCGGGTGTTATCATCAACTACCACCCCGGAGAAACCAGGCTGGATTTCGACCTTAAGCCGCGAAGGCTGCAAGTCGTTCTTTGCGGTCAGTCGTGGGTGGGGACTTAGGTCTCCAGAATAACCCGGCGAATAGTGTCACATAGTTCTTTTAAGTGATACGGCTTGGGGACCACAGCCATAAACCCAAAGTCCTGCGGATTGGCCATTACCGGATCGTTGGAATATCCGCTGGAGGCAATCGCTTTAACAGACGTATCCTGCGCGGCAATTTTTTTTACAGCCGCCTTCCCTCCCATTCCGCCGGGTATGGTAAGGTCCATAATAATGGCGTCGAAGGGCTGGCCTACCTCCAAAGCTTGCAAGTACTGCTCTACAGCGGCTGTACCCTCCGCAGCCGTTTCCACCTGGTATCCCGAACGTTCCAGCATCTCCTTGACGACATCCAAAATCATGACCTCATCGTCCATTACCAGGATTTTACCCTGTCCCGTTGGAATTGCATCATCGGGTTCTGGCTCGATTGCCGGCTGTTCCAGGGCCGCCGGCAGGAAAAAGAAAAAAGAAGTGCCCTGGTCAATCACCGAAGTGAAATCGATAAAGCCGTCATGACGATGAATAATGGAGTAGGCCACCGCCAGGCCGAGACCAGAGCCTTTGGGTTTGGTTGTAAAATAGGGGTCGATGATCTTATCTCTAATATCTGATAGAATCCCGCAGCCTTGATCAGTGACCTCGATTTTTACGTAACGGCCCTGGTGCAACACAGGATGCTCCGCTTTATCGATAAAGGTGTTGCAGGCGCTTACTTTCATTATGCCGCCTGCCGGCATCGCTTGTAAGGCATTTATGGTGAGGTTGTTGATTACCTGGTCAATTTGACTGGTATCGATGTCGACTGGCCACAAATCAGTGGGAATATCGAACTCGCACTTTACATTCGAGCCTTGCAGGGCGAATTGCACGGATTCAAGTAAAAAATCACCAGCTGAAGCAGCCTTGCGTACCGGCGCCCCGCCTTTAGAAAAGGTCAGGAGCTGGTGGGTTAAGTCCTGGGCGCGCAGGACGGCCTTGCGCGCATTATTTAATTTGGGGTTCCCATCTGCGGAAGGATTCAAATCCAGATTGGCGAGTTCAATGTTGCCCAAGATGACATTGAGGATATTGTTGAAGTCGTGGGCAATGCCACCCGCCAGCACACCCAACGACTCGATTTTATCTATTTTGGCAACTTGGGCTTCCAAACGTCTTTGGGCGGTTTGATCCCTGAGCACAATTACCGTGCCGATGAGATTGCGGCGCTCATCAAATATAGGCGCTGCGCTGTAGGCCACATGGCGGGTTCGCTGGGCGGCACCGGTCAGAACAAATTCAGCAACTGATGTGTGCACCTGCCGGGTTCGCAAAACCTGGTTGATCGGGTCCTCGACCGGGATTTCCGGCCGCCCAATATTCTTGAGAAATATATCAGCGAAGTTTTGTCCAACAGCCTGAGAATCGGGATAACTGAGGATCTCTTCGGCAACGGGGTTCATAAGGGTGATCTCGCCGTCGATGTTTGTGCCGACCACGCCATCTGCGATACTATGCATGGTCACCGCTAACAGCTCTTTTTCGGCTTCCAGGCTGGTTTCAGCCAATATTCTCTCGGATATTTCACGTTCAAGCTGTTTATTGGATTGGATAAGCTCACGGGTGCGCTCGGCTATGCGATTTTCGAGATCAGTCTGGGCTCTGCGCAAGGCGGCGTTCATTTGCTTTTGCAGGGTAATGTTGCGAATGACGCACAACCGGAGAGAGCGGTCCTGCAGTTGGATGGCAGCTAAAGAAATCTCTACCGGGAACGTCGTGTCATCGCTTCGGCGGGCGGTCACTTCATACACCTGGGCTTGGGGGGCCAGGTTTGCGCTATCTGCGGGCTGATGATCGGCCGCGGTTAGCTGAGTGAAAGCGTGCGGCATAATGCCGCTGAGGGCATCGGCCTCAAAAAGGGTTTTCCATTGCTGGCCCACAATCTGGTTTTCAGCAACAACGAACATGTTTTGCAGCGCGCGGTTGGAGCTTACGATATTGTCGTCATCATCAATTACAATAAGCCCATCGGTTAAGTTTTCAACTATTGCGGTCTGGTAAGTGAGGGCATCCTGCAAATCCTTGGTCGCTTTTTCTACATCTGCTTCGAGTTGTGAAATGAAGTGTTTTAATTCGCTGGCCATAATCCGCATGGAATGTGCCAGGCCCCCGATCTCATCTTTGGAATGCACCGGCAAAGAGGCCGAGAAATCATGTGAGGCAACTTGCTTGGCGTATACGGTGAGCTCACTGATTGGTCGTGATATACCGCGTATCAGAAAATAGGTGATTGCAATGGTGACCAGGAAAAAGAAAAAACTGATCAACTGGGTGCGGATAATGGTTTTCCATATCAAGGCCGTAATACGTTTTTTGTCCATACCTACATGCACATGACCTGCCAGGCCACCGATAAGCCCGACGGAAATATCGATGAAATCATCGCTGTGGGTGACCTGGGTTGCAGCGTGGGCCAGAGCCCCCCCTTTGCGCTCGGTCGAGCGGCCTGCCAGTATTGCTCTGACAGCATCCGGCACTTTTGGAATAAAGGTATGTGAGACAATCTCCTTTGCGTTGTCTTCTACCAGAATATAGTAAACGCCCCCGATTTCCGTGTATTGGTCGATAAGGGATTGGATCGTTGCGGCATCGCGGGTGAGAAATATTTCGGCGCTGGAGCTGGCGATGCTTTTGGCAATAGAAACCGCTTTGCTGTGGTATTCAGCGGTCATTCGGGTATGCAGGACCCAGGCCGAGTATATGGAGGCGGAATTGGCATATAAGCCAAAGAGAATGATGATGACCAGCAGCGTTTTCCGAAAGAGTCGTGACATGGTTATTTAGACCAGGTGGCCCAGTCTTTCAGGGCAACCCATTTACCGCCTTGCATCGTGGTGTAATAGACAATGTCGAGGGCCTGATGTTTTTGGGGATTGAAGGAAATGGGGACATCAATACCCGCATCGTAATTTTCGATAGATTCAATGACCACCTTAAGGCGGCTACGATCAACGTTTGATCCCATACGACTGATGATTTCCACGAGCAGCTTGGCATTTAAATACCCTTCGAAGCTGACAGGGCTGACCGCTTGGGGTTGATAGTCGCTGCGGCTGAACTGCGGCGGTAGATTTAGCTTGAAAGCGCGTATGAGGTCATAGTATTCGCGTACCGCGGGAAGTTCCTCGGTATCGCAGCAGGGTACAACCTGTGAATTTATCAGACGGCGCGTATATTTGGCTGATTTGCGGCTGCCTGTCTGCTGCAAAAGGGCTGCCATGTTCTGGCTGTCTACAAAGGAGACGTTGGCAATCGGCACATCCCAACCCATATCGCGGGCATCTCGAATAAATCCGGCGCATGCGGCGTAGGCTCCGATCGAGATAATTGCATTGGCGCCGGAACCTCTCCATATGGATGCCTGTTCCCGGAAGCTTTCTGCAAATCTGGCCCCCCGGCGATACGTGGCCTCACCGATGATGCGCAGATTGTGACGCGCCAACTCGCGGCGGGTACCGTCCCATCCGCTACGTCCATAGGCATCGGCCTGGTAAAATACCCCGATCCGGAAATAACCCTTGCGAACCAGGTTCGCGACCAGACCGGCCGTTTCCTGCTGGTAGGACGCGCGCAGATTGAAGACAAAATCCGAATAGGGGAATTCCCGCTGAGGCTGGGCACCGGTAAATGGGAACAGCATATAGACATTGCGTTTCCGGTAACTTTTAAGCAGCGGCAATACCCGCGTAACCGTAGGTGTCCCGACATAGCTGAAAAGGCAAAATACGTCATCTTGCTCGATAAACCTGATGGTATTTTCAATGGCCGGAATCGGATCGTAGCCGTCATCGTAAGCGAGGAGCCGGATGGTGTGCCCGTTTACCCCGCCCATTTTATTGATGTGATCAAAGTACGCCATGGCACCCCGGTACAGCTCTATACCCAAACCTCTTGATGCGCCACTGAAAGCGGCCGACATCCCAATCCGGATTTCCTTGGCTTGCAGTTGCGATTGGCCGCCGGCTAGACCCGCCAAAATCAGCACGGCGGTCAGGGCGACGCAGCAGATACGTTTATTCCGGATCATAATCTCTCCAAACTAAAACGAAGACCCTTGGTGGTTAGCACCAAGGGTGGCATTTCCAGAGTTTCCCGTATCCGGGAATAGAACTGGCTTTAACGCATTTTACCGTTGCAGCAGATTCAGGGGTAATTGGACCGAATTATTATCCCGATTTCCAGACACTCTGTCAAGCCGGATGGAGGACGGTAAATACGGGAGCGCTGCCCGTCCAGGTCAGATTGTTCTGGTAAGTGCCAGAATAATTGGAATTTGTAACAATAGCAGCGCATTGGTGGTCAACCAGCAGGCGTTGGCCAGGTCAATCTCCAGGTCGTAAATGGTGGGGGGCACCATGGCGATGAAGCCAACGGGCATGGACGCCAGGATCAGGACCACTTTTAAGGGTAGGCCGTTGTCGATGCGGTCCAGGCCGAGCAAATACCCCAGGCCGACTATCAGCACCGGTATAAGGGCAAACTTGATCAGGGCGACGATGAGCCCCGGTTTGAAAAAGGTCCTGACGCTTGCAAACCGCATGGCCATGCCGATGGAGATCAGCAGCAGCAGAGCGGCCAGGGGAATGAAGACTGTATTGATGGTGGCGTAAAAGGCCGGGCGCGGCAGACCGGACAGGTTCAGGAGCAGGCCGATGGCAATGCTGGTAACCGCAACCATGACGAAGATGTCGGTGGCTGCATTCTTCAGGCGCTGCAAAAATGAGGGGGTGTCCGTCAGGTCGTCACTGTAGGATTTGGCCACCGGAAATCCAATGGCATAGTAGCAGGCTTCTTCAAAAAGTTTGTAGAAGGGGACCAGGGCAAAGCCCTGTTCACCGAGAAACATAAAGCAGAACAGGGCACCCAGCGAGCCGATGTTGGTGAAACTGCCGCAGACGATATAGGCGCCGGTCTGCTTGCGGTTCAAGGCCAGCATCCGGGCGGCGGCATACGCCAGGCAGCCGCCCGTGAAAAGGGCGGTCAGGCCTAAAAGCGGCAGCGCGGCAATCTTGACATCGTGGATCCGGGCCACCCAGGTTGCCCCCAGGATGGCCACCGGATTGAAAAAAAGCAGCGCTGCCTTTTGAAGCCGTTTGCGGGTGTCGTCAATCGGCAGGGTAAACACCCCTTTTTTCACCAGCATCTGGATCAGGTAACCTGCTCCGATGCCGAATACTACCAGTCCTATTGAAAAAAGGAGCCTGCCCATGGGTTTGTTTCCACCTTTAAGGACCTGTACCTTAGGTCCAGGTCTGAGATAATTGGCTATACCGTGTCAAAAACATAAACAGAAAGACTGAAGGCTGAAGACTGAAGGATAAGCAAAACATCCGGCACTCTGAGCGTCGGGTGTTTGTTTCTATCAACAATAGATAAGTTTAAACTGGTTGTGAATTTATTTTCACTTCAGTCTTCGACCTGAAAGCCTGAATCCGGCCCCTGGGGCCGGGATTCACTACGCCTCCCCGAATTCCTTCATTATGGTCTCCAGGACTTCATTCGACATGCCGTATGAATGCTCCGTGCCGGGGAAGACGCCCTCTTTGACTTCCTGGGCATACTGGGAGAACGTGTCAGTCATGATCTGTCCCACATTTACGTACTGTTTGGCAAATGACGGCGTGAACGTATCATACAGCCCCAGGACGTCGGGCGTCACCAGCAACTGGCCGGAACACTGGGGCCCACCACCGATGCTGATGGTTGGTATGTCGAGCTTGCGGGTTACATAATCGGACAGTTTGGCCGGGACGGCTTCAAAAATGATCGCGAAAACGCCGGCGTCCTGCAGGGCGAGGGCCTCGGAAACCACCTTGCGGGCGGAGTCTATATCCCGGCCCTGGGCCTTGAGACCGCCCAGTGCCCCGACCGCCTGGGGGTGGAGCCCCACATGGCCGACGCAGGCGATGCCCATCTCCACCACCGCCTTGGTTTTGGCGATGTGGTTGTGGGTGGCCTCGAACTTGACCCCGTCCACCTTGGCTTCGGTGACGAAGCGGGCCGCATTTTTCATGGTGTCTTCAATGCTGTATTGAAACGATCCGAACGGCATGTCGGCGATGACCATGGTCCGGTCGCAGGCGCGGGCTACCGCCGCGCAATGCAGCACCATCATGTCCATGGTGGCGGTGAGGGTGTTGGGATGACCGTGGACCACCATGGCGCACGAATCGCCCACCAGAATCATGTCGATTCCGGCATCGTTGACCTTCTTGGCCGTGGGGTAGTCATAGGCGGCCAACATGGTGATGGTTTCGTTGTTATCTCGCATGGCTTGGATTGTTGTTACGGTGTGTTTCGACATGTGTTTCTCCTACATCAATGCATATAGTGGTTGGGTTTGTTGTTCAAACCTTGTTGGTTGAGCCAAAGAGCCTGATCTTTGATTTGATCGGGCCCTGCATGGCAGTGATGCCGTCGCGCATGACATCCACAAGTTCCGGGAGGTTGCCGTCTGCAAACAGACGGCTTAACGAGTGGGTGTACGCGGTCCGGATTTCCGTGTTGACATTGAATTTGCATACGCCGTGGGCGATGGCCCGGACGATCATCGCATCCGGCAGGCCGGACGTCCCATGGAGCACCAGGGGGACGGATACCGCTGCGGCGATGGCCGCCAGCCGGTTAAAATCGAGACGGGGTGCGGTTTTATAATGACCGTGGATGTTGCCGATGCACACGGCGAGGGCGGTTATTCCGGTCTGTTTGACAAAATCGGCGGCTTCCTCGGGCTGGGTCATCCTGGCTGCCGCGGCCGCCACCGTCAGACCGTCCTCACTGCCGCTCAAGCGGCCCAGTTCACCTTCCACACCGGCTGAATAGCGGACAGCCTCCAGGACGATGTTCCTGGTGAAGGCCAGGTTGCCTGCATATTCCAGGCCGGATCCGTCCGCCATGACCGATGAGATGCCGGCGGCCAGGGCCGTCCGGATCATTGTCTGCGACGGGCAGTGATCGAGATGTACTGCTACCGGCACCTGCGCTTGACTACCGGCTTCCAGGCATAGCTGAATCAAGGGGGTGCCCCCCAATTCCAGTGCGGAAGGCAGGATCTGAACGATAACCGGGCTGCCCAGCGCTTCAGCGGTTTGGATAACCGCCAGGGCGCCTTCCAGGTTATAGATATTGAAGGCGCCCACGGCATACCGGTTTTGGCGGGTACGCTGCAGTATTTGTTCAAAGGGCACCAGCATCGGTTAACCTCGCGCCAGTTTCTGCTGGATGGTAACCAGGGCTTTGTCGCTGCCGACATTGCCGGGGAAGACAATGTAGGACATCCCCGGGTAGCGGCTGCCGTTTTCCAGCTGCCATACCGGCACCCCCGGCAGGACCTGGCCTGATATCAGGGCGCGCCGGACACCCAATCCACGGGTGGCCACATCGCTCGAGGTAATCCCTCCCTTGGCAACCAGGTACCGGGGTTGCAGTTCCAGGTCCGCCACGATACGGATGAGGCTGTTCGACACAACCCGTCCTATATCCAGACTGGCCTTGGCGTCCGCACCGGTTATCAATTTCCGGCTGGTGTAGAGCACCACATCCCGCCCGGCCGCGAGCAACTGGTTGACCCGGTTGGCGGCCTGTTCAATTTCCGCATCCGGACCGGTCTCGGCCAGCAGCCCGGCAACGCCGAGCTCCACCGGTGCAATATCGGTCTGCTCCCGCAGGGCCCGGACTTGCGCCGTCGTCTTGGGTACGTAGGACCCGACCACAAAAAGACCGCCGGCGGGCGTGTCCGTAACCAGTTCTTCCCGGGCAAGAAAATCCGCCCGCGGTTCGATCCCGGTCATAACGCGCACAAAGGCAGCTGCCGTCCGGAACAGAAACCGACAGCCGTTCTCGGCGGCTGCGGCCAGGCCGGCGACGACAACTTCCACGTCACGGTACGTGACGGCGTTGACGATACAGGCCGTGTTGTCCCGGACACTGCATAAAAGATCGGCGACCCGCTCTGGTCCCCCCCCGCGGATGTCGTCCAGGCTGATCGCGCAAACCGTTTCGGCCGGGATGCGGCCGCCTGTCTTTTCGGCGACCCATTGCTTCAGGTCCGAATGTTGAAACCCGAAAGCAGCGTCCCGGGCGTAGGCGGTCATAGCCGCCGGAACCAGGTTTTCTTCTTCGGCCACGTAATGCACGTCGTTGATGGTAAGGCGACCGCCTTCCGGGAAGAAGGGCATGATCAGATATGGCCGCTTTCCAGTACCCATGGCCTTGGCCACCGCGTCCACTTCGTACGGAAAGTGCCACCGGAGAGTCGAATCACTGCGGGAGATGACTTCGATCGGAATGCCGGTCAATTCCGCGGCGGTCTGGAGATTGATGCCGATTTCCATGCCGCGTACGCAAGCGGCCTGGCGTTCCAGACTGCGCGAATTGGTGAGGACAAAAAACCCCGGTCCCGGTTCCTGCAGTGCCGCGCGCAGAGTCTGCACGGACCAGGTGGTCAAAACCGGCAACCCGTGCACAGTCTGGGTGCCGGTGGGGTCGTCGTCCAGGATGACGATCTTCCGGCCCCCGGATTTTACCCCGGCCTGAATGCCGGGCAGCAGATCTTCCGGCCATTCCGGCGGCAGGGAGGCCAGGCAGGCCTCTTTATATAGAACGACAGCATCCATGGACATCTCTATTTGATCGAAAATATGTTGCGTTCGATGAACTGCCAGGTTGCGAGGTAATCCCCTTTTTCAATCAGGGTTTCCAGGGCGTTGATATCGATCCGGTCCAGCAGGTTCCAGAGCTTATTGGTCAACCGGCTATTGGCCTCAAAAGTACCCCGTATGTCCCAGCGGGTCGGCGAGGTGTCGGAAGTCAGATAATCGGTGTAGTCGTATTTCTTCAGGTAGTAGAGAAACTCGACGTATTCCAGAAAGTGCTTGGTCCCGCAGAAGTAATCCCAATCCCATTTGCCGTCGTTGTCATTGACGTGGACGTAGTAGCGGTAGCGGCTGGCGGCCAACAGGGCCACCGCTTCGGCCGGGTTTTCGTTGCCGTACATGCTGTGCCCGAAATCGAGGGTGACGCCCATGGCATCGGATTGGATGTCGTTGAGCAGGCACAGGGCCTTGGCCGCCGTATCCACAAAACAGCGTCCCCGGGTTTCACTGGGCTTGTATTCGATAAACAGCGGAATATCGCGGTTGTGGTCGCCGGCCTCGCCCAGGGTCTCAACCAGGTGTTTCCAGGCTGCGGCATAGTCGTATTGAAATGAAAATTCGTAGCCGTCACCCAGCGGACAACAGGTCACCTTGTCCGCGCCGACTGCCGTGGCGAAATCCTTGGCGCCCTTGATAATGGCAACGGCTTTGGCCCGGATGGCCGGATCGGTAGAGGTCAAGCCACCGTTGCGGAATTCCGGTTCGGCCTTCACGTTGACATTGACGGCTGCGGTTTTGAGTTTGTATTTGTCCAATGCGGCGCGGGTGGCCTGCGGATCCTTGACCTCATAGGGGTAGACAATCTCGACCCCGTCATATCCGTCGATCCCGGCCAGCAGTTCGAACTTTGCCTCCAGATCGAGGGGCGCGTTGTACTCATGGAAGCGATCGCGGGTCTGCGACAGAAAGCCGGTTATAATCGCCATTTTTAACATAGGTGCATTCTCCATTTACGCTCGTGCTTCAATCTCGTGTAACCAGGCTAAGGCCGCCGCAAAACACCCAGCAAGCGCGCCTTGATACCGGCCATCAGCCGTTTGTACCAGCCAAACTGGCTGATAATGGTCAGGACAATAATCAAGAACAGAATCAGGGATACCGGGCGCTGGAAAACCGGCATAAAGCTTCCCTGGGACACCATCAGCGCCCGCCGGACATTCTCGTCCGCCATGGGCCCCAGGATGACGCCGATCACCAGCGGGGCGATGGGATAGCCCATGGTCGTCAGGAAATAGCAGATGATTCCCACCGGCAGCATCAGGTAGAGGTTATAGATGTTCAGGCCCAGCGAATAGGAGCCGATGATGCACAGCACCCCGATGATCGGCATGAAGATCTGGGTTGGTATGCGCAGCACTTTGACTACCTGTTTGGCCAGGATCATGCCGGTGATCCACATGGCGCACGAGGCCAGCAACAGGATAGCCGCCACTTCGGTTATGAAAGTCGGATGCTCGAAGGTGATCATGGGCCCCGGGGTAACCCCGTGCAGCATGAGTGCCCCCAGCAGCATGGCCGCCGGCGGGCTGCCGGGGATGCCGAGATTCAGCAAGGGGATCATGGCGCCCCCGACGCAGGCATTGTTGGCGGTTTCACTGGCCAGAACGCCTTTCAGTTCACCCTTTCCGAAGGTCTCCGGATGTTTGGAGGTGTTCTTGGCCGTGCCGTAAGAGACCCACCCTGCTATATCTTCACCGATACCCGGGACCGATCCAATGCCGACCCCGATCAGGGCACTGCGGCCGATGGCCGGGATGTTGCGGACAACGGTGCCGATCTCGGGTATGATCCGCTGCAGCTTCTGGGCTTTTCCGATCTGGAACTTGTCTTTCAGGACATCGATGATCTGGGGAATACCAAAGGCCCCAATCAGGACCGGAACAACTTCGATGCCGCTTTCCAACTCAGTGATGCCGAACGTGAACCGGGGAAAGAATTGTAGCTGATCCCGGCCGATACATGCCAGGAAAAGCCCCAGAAAACCCGATATCCAACCTTTAATCACCAGGTCGGGGCTGGTAAGGGTCCCCGAAATGAGAATCCCGAAAAAGGCCAGCAGGAAAAATTCGAACGAGGTGAATTCCAGGGCAAATTTCGAGATAATCGGCGAAATGGCCACAATGAAAAACATCGAGATCGTGGTGCCGATGGCCGATGCCGTAGTGGTCAGCCCGATGGCCCGGCCGCCTTCCCCCTTGCGAGCCAGGGGGTAGCCGTCCAGGGCCGTGGCCGCGGCAGCGGCCGTGCCCGGGATATTGATCAGGATCGAGGCATAGGATCCCCCGTAAGTACCGCCGACGTAAATGGCCAGCAGGCAGACCATGGCCAGGGAGGTATCCATGGAATAGGTCAGGGCGGTCAACAGGGCCACGCCCAGGGTAGAGGTCAGGCCGGGCATGGCGCCGAACAGGATCCCCAGCATCACAGAGCCGAAGAGAATGGCCATCGAAGCGGGATCGGAGACCAGATTGAAAATGATGCCCAGGAAGGACCCGATGCGTTCAAACAACAGCATAACCGAATATACTCCTAATAGTCGTAGTACCAGATGTTATCCAGCAGCTCGACCACTGCACCTTCAAAGGGCATGGGGACCAGCAGCAGGAATTTGAAGATGATGCCCACGGTAAAGGGGGCGATAACAGCCAGCAGCAGGCAGGTGCGGTATTTACGGCGCAGCTCGCTCCGGTCTTTCACCAGGTGCCGGGCGTAACCGCCGTAGGTCACAATGCACAGCAGCATCAGCCAGTCTGCCGGGTAAGCCAGTGCCCCGGCCAGCAGCTCATTGAGACCGGCGGCAAAAAAGATGATCAGCAGGATCGTGACCGCGATGAAAAACAACATGATTTTGAAGAGCAGCTGGTCATCATCGAAATAGAACATGCTGATAAACACCATCAGGAAAAAGACAGCCGCCGGAAAGAAATCAATCCGCGGAATCATGACAAAAATGAAACTGCTGAAAACCACCAGAATGGCATAAAACCGGATGGTGGCCGGCTGCCTTAAAAAGGCGACCAGCTCTGCGCTGGTCAGGTAGCCAAAGACCGCCTGCAACTGCTGCCGGCCGACGGATTTCAGGGCAATGATCGTAAGCACGATGCCCAGCAAAGCTATAATGGCGCCGATGAACAGGGGGAAAATGGCCGGTGAAACGTACCAGACATTTTGTACGCCGCCATAGGTGTCTTTCATGGGCATCTGCAGGGCCTCGTAGACGACGAACAGCCCGAACAGAAAGATACATGCCCCGGAAAAGATGTCCGCCTTTCTCAGCGTGTCTTTTTCCAGCATGGTTGCTTAATCCTCTTGATAGGTTTATGATTCATACTGAACCGGGCGAAGATAACCTGCCGAGGAGACCCTCGCCCGGCTCCCGGGCTGGTATCAGCCGATACCAGCCCCCTCTCACTTCTGCTCAATGGCCGGCTTACGGTTTGGGAATCCCCAGTTTCGCAGGGTTGACCTTGGCGGCGCCCAGTTCCCAGAGGGTCCAGGCAAAGTTGGATTCCAGCGCGTTGAATACAGCCTTGGATTCCGCCCCGCTCTTACCCGACAGCAGGTAGTAATTGGCTTTGGCCCAATTTTTCACCTTGTCCGTGGCGATGGCTTTCTTGAAAGCCTTGTCAATGGCTGCCTTGGCATCGGCCGGTGCGTCCGCCGGAACGGCGAAACCGATAGCCTGGGAAATCGGCAGGTATTTGGACAGGTTCGGGTAGGTGTCAAAAGTTGATGGAATGGTTCCCAGTCCCTCGACGTCAAAGGAATCGGGGATCAGCATACCCAGGGCGCGCAGTTTGCCGCCGCGCAGCAGCTGCTGCTGTTCAGCCAGCGAGGTGACAATGACGGTCACTTCGCCGGTCATGGCCGCATTCTGGGCCGGGGCGGAACCTTTGTAGGGGATGAAGTTGAACTTTGCCCCGCTGCCGTTTTCAATGGCCAGCAGGTTCAGGTGATGGATGGAGCCGGCCCCGCTGGCAGCGGCCTTGATGCTGCCCGGGTTTTTCTTGGCTGCTTCGATTAGGTCCTTGAAAGTCTTGTACGGTGCATCCGGGGTTACGGAAATTACATCCGGGCTGCCGCCTACGATAAAGGTGTCCCAGACGTCGAATTTCTTGTCCCAGCCACCCTGCACACCCGCGGTTACGTTGGACTCGGAAAGGCCGCAAAGGGTGTAGCCGTCATGTTTCTGTTTGTAGGCGTAGCTCATGCCGACCGATCCGGCCACGCCGCCGGTCTTGTTGATGACATTGATGTTTACGCCGAGAAAAGGAGCCATTTCAGCGGTGATCATCCGGACGCAGGTGTCCGTTCCCACGCCGGCGCCCCAAACCACTGCCGCGGTGATATTTCTTCTGGGGAAGGCCTTGCCGGCGTAAGCACCAGTCGTGATCACCAGAAGTATTACCAGACTAATCGCTAAGATTCTTTTCATTTCAATCCCTCCAAGTAAGTATTTAGTGGTTGCTATTTAGCCCTTTGCCAAGAAGGGCGTATTCGCGGCCACATGGGTATACTGGACATCCCCCTGGTATGTCCGCTGCCGGACAGACGGGTTAGCGCTGTTCGACAGGTCGGCCGCAGGCCATGCTCGGTTTTACTGAAAGCTATCTCAAAAAATGGATTTTGGTTCTAAATCCTGTCTTTGTTCTGCGAGCTTCGCCCGACCGGAAGATCTTTTTTGAGATGGCTGCGGGTCTATTCACCTCCTTTGATAACGGTCATCTGCTGCTTGCCTTTTTCCTGCTTCAAACGGGCAATGCCTTTCTGAAAATGCCGTCGCATGAGACTTTCAGCCCTTTCCGCATCCCGGTTGCAGATCGCGTCGATGATCTCATGGTGCTCCTTGATTGTCTCGTCAGGTTCCCGGATCAATCCTTCGTGGAGCAGGTTTTGATAGGCGAGGCTGATAATATTAAAGGTCTGCAGCATGGTGGTTAGAAGTTCTTTGGAACCGGTACGGGTAATGAATGTATGAAACTTTTTATCCTCCTTCGAGTAGGCCTGGATATCGGTGATGCTCTGGGATCCGGCAAACCCTTTAAAGAATCCGCGCAGGGTTTTGATCTCATCATCCGTGATCTTATTGGCTGCCTTGCGGGCCGCCAGCCCTTCCAGGACCTCGCGGATCTCAAAAATGCTGATCATTTCCTTGCGCGAAAACAGACGGACAAAGTAGCCGCGGCGGGGTTTGGCTTCCACCAGCCGTTCATGCTCCAGAAACTTCAGGGCGCTGATCAGAGGCGTGCGGCTGACGCCCAGTTCACCGGCCAGCTTTTCCTGAGGGATTTTCTGCCCGGGCAGCAAGGTACGGTCCTCGATCATCTGCTTGATGATCTGGTAGACTTTCTGGTCTAGATTTTCGTATTCAGCGCCTAGATTCTTCATGTGAGATTCCTTCCGGAGTTTGAATGAGGCCCGTTTACTTTGCATATTGTATTTTGTATATAAAATTCAATATACAAATCGCAAGGTCGCGTCAAGCCTTTTTTCCACCCATATTTTACTTTTTGTAAAGGAGGATCGCAGTAAGGGCAGTTGTAATATTTTGTTTTAAAAGACAATATGGTTTAGCGGACTGATTCAGGACAGGTGCGTTTTACGCGGTTTGAAGCGGCGGACAAGCGATTTTAGAGTCTGCAAATGATCGGGCCGGCTGCCGCGCGCATAGCGAATGCCGACATACAGGTTGGTAATCCGGCAGATATCCGGCTCAAGGTCCGGGCGGGCGGCAATGACCGCGCGGGCATAATCCCGCGGACCCAAAAAGGGGGCCCGCGGCAGGCCGGCGGCAGCCATCCGCAGGCAAAACGAAAGGTAAGCCTGGCGGGCTGCATCTGAGGATCCGTTTGGCACCTGGCGGCGGCGCAGGGCAGCCAGCAGCAGCAGACCGACGGTGTACAGGCCGCTGCCTGCCAGTACCGCGGCCAGCCCCAGCAGGGGTGTTCGCCAGCTGCGTGCATCCAGACCAAGGCCTTTAAAGAGGGCCCGCTGCTGGGAACGCGAGTAGACGATGACCCACTGGTTCCACTGGTTGTTGGCTAGGTCCCAACCAAACTGAATTTGCTTCCAGCTGTCGGCCAAAGGGCCCAGGTAAGAATACGATTGACCCAGGGCCGTCCGGTCACTCGATCCCAGCGCAGCCGCCACCCCCTGGCTGACCCGTGCCGGGGCTACCACCGAAGTTGGATCGACCCGGGTCCAGCCTGATTCCTGCAGCCAGACTTCCACCCACACATGGGCATCGGATTGACGGACAATGACGTAATCCCCAAAAGGATTTTTCTCTGCGCCCAGATAACCCCCGATAATCCGGGCCGGGATACCGGCTGCCCGCATCAGGAACGTGTAAGCGGCGGCATAATGCTCGCAGTAGCCTTTCCGGGTCTCAAACAGAAAATCATCGACCATGTCAGGACCGACGGGCGGGGCTTGCAGCGTGTATAAAAATTGGTTGCTTCTGAGAAATGCCAGACCCCGGTTCACGATGTCCACGGGGCTTTGAGCTGTGGCTGCCCACCGCTGGGTCAGGGCCCTGGCCGCGGGGTTGCCCTTTTCGGGCAGGTGCAGGGTCGGCTGATCTTCGGGCCGGAAAGCGCCGGTGTGGTAGCGAGTGTGGGACACCACCGCATAGCGGAACAGGGCGTTCACCTTGCGCCAGGTGCGCAGGGTGCCATCGGAGTAGATCCGCGTCCGCCGCGAACTTTCAAAGGGCCGGTCCAGGGCGAATAGCCAGCGCTGGCTGTGAGGTTCGAGGGTGACCGTATAGGCTACCGGCTGGGTATCGGGCAGGGGGCAGGTAGCGCCAGGATCGGCCCCCCGGCGTCCAGGTGCGGCCATCAAAGTGGGTAAACACGATCCCGCGCCAGTATAATTGGTGCTGGGGTGGCGGTGGGTCCTGAAATTTTACGCGGAAGGCAATCGTGGAATCATCCACCAGATCCGTTACACTGCCGGGCCTCAACCGGTCGGAAAAACCGATCTTGCCGGCTGTCGGTCGCGGCGTGCCCCACAGACCGCCGTAGGGCCGCGGGAAGAACACGAACAAAACGATTGTCAGGGGGAGGGCGACAACCATGATGCGGCCGGCCATGCGCAGGTTATGCCCGAAATCCCCACCGGGATCATTGATGCGAATGAGCACCGCTGTGGTGATGAAAGCCGAACTTCCCATATACAGGGTCATACCCAGGGCATTGGAGTAGAACAGGTTGGTAATGACCAGGAAATAACTTAAAAAAAGCGTCATCATGCGATCGCGGTGATTGCGTATTTCGAGAGGCTTCAAACCGACCATCAGCGCCAGCAAGCCGACCCCGGCATCCAGGCCGAACGAAAACCCGTAAGTTGCCAGGCCGACCACCAGGCCGACCAGGGTCAGCACCTGGCGCGTCTTGGTTCCCGGCACCAGCCAGCCTCTCCGGGCGATGCCCCAGGCATATCCCCAAAAACCCAGGACCCAGGCCAGGATCCACAGGGGCAGACGAAATACGTGGGGAGCCAGGGCCACAACCAGGGCGGTAAGAATGAAGGGCAGGTATTGCGTCCCGCGATCCGGGGAACGGGCGCCCATCAGAATATCTCCTTACGGCCGGCAACCATTTTATCAGAGCCCGCTCGGGAAGCAGGATCGACCGCGGCCGTACCGCCGGGCAGACCGAACAGGGCCAGGTGCGCCAGGCAGGCCCGCAGATGGTTTTCTCCCCGGGCTGGCGGGACGGTGGCTTTCGGCAGCCGCAGCCCGAATTGCAGCCCGGCCTGGTGGGCGTTCAACACCATCCCGCACATGCGGGACAACTTGCGTTCAAGGTCCGGTTCGTTAAATGTTTGCCAGTCGATGGTCAGCACGCGGCCCGATTCCCCGGTGAACTGCTTGACCAGCAACCCCTGGCCCCGGGAAAAAGCTTTCCAGGAAATTTGACCGAGGCTGTCACCGGGCTGATAGGGTTTCAGACCGGCAAAGTCTTCCACCCCCGGGCCGGATTGACCCGCACCCGTCCCGGATACAGGTTCGCCGGGAACGGTCTGCAGGGACCCATCGATGGGGCGGGGGTACACCAGGCAGCCGGCCGAATGCGGCAAAGTCAGCCGGGCCCTGAAAAGGCCGCAGGGATAGGCGGTGGAAATTTCCAGAAGCTCCGGCGTCAGCAGACCCCGCCGGCCGGCCTGGATGCCGATCGTCACAGTTACCGGGGAACCATTCACCTGATCAACCGGAGCCGGTTCTGCGCCGGTCAGTCTGACTTCAATGGCCCGGGCGGCCTGATCGGGATTACGCAGGGCAACTTCAAAGTGTGCGGTTTCACCGGCAAACACCGGCTTGGCGCGCAGATAGGCCAGGTTTATGCCGGTCAGGTTGCGGCGGGTATGCCAGATTGAAATAGCGGCCATGCTGCCCAGCAGGAAGGTCAACAGGAAACCAAGATTGTTGTTGCTGTTGAGCGAACCTACCAGCATGGCCACCAATATGATCAGGAAGGTATGGCCGAACCGGGTCGGGCGGACATGGATCCTGGGTTCTGCCTGGGCCGCATTGGATTGCGGCATCTTCAGCGGATGGTGTGTGTTGCCTGTCGGTGTGGCAGCTTGAGAATTCATATAACTCTGCCGTTAGATTAAGCTAAACGGTTGCCCTCCATACGGCGCGGAAAAGGCCTGCGGAGACTCAGGGGACGGGAACCTCGCGGAACATGGCCATCAGCGTGTCGGTTGGAAACTCGGCGGCGTTATCCGCCGACCGCAGGCGATGACCCACGACCCAGGGCAGCACCACCTGTAGATCTTCGGGCAGACCATGGTCGCGGTCGTTTAAATAGGCCCAGGCCCGGGCGGCCCGCAGCAGCGCCAGGCCGGCGCGCGGGCTGAGCCCCACTGAAAACTGAGAAGTGGTGCGGGTGTAATCCAGCAGATCCTGGGCATACTCCAGCAATGCCTCCGAAAGATGGACGCCGGTGATGGCCTGCTGAATTTTCAACACGTCACCGGCCTTCAAACTGGAGGTCATCTTTTCAAACAGCGGGGTTGAGTCGCCCTGCTCCAGGAGAATCCGTTCGGACGCCCGGTCCGGATAGCCGAGCTGAATCCGCATCAGGAAGCGATCCAGCTGCGATTCGGGCAGCGGGAAGGTCCCTGACTGCTCCAATGGATTCTGGGTGGCAATTACGAAAAACGGCTTTTCCAGCGGCCGGGTTTCCCCCTCGATGGTGACCTGGCGCTCTTCCATGGCTTCGAGCAGGGCACTCTGGGTTTTAGGGGTGGCCCGATTGATCTCGTCAGTCAGGAGGACCTGGGTGAAAATCGGCCCGGGATGGAAGACGAAACTGCCGGTTTTCTGCTCGAAGATCGAGGTCCCCAGAATATCGCCCGGGAGCATGTCGCTGGTGAACTGGATACGGCGAAAATTCAGGCCCAGGCAGCGGGACAACACCTTCGCCAGGGTGGTCTTGCCGATCCCCGGCAGGTCTTCAATCAGCAGGTGGCCGCCGGCAAACAGGCAGGTCAACGCCAGCCGGATCTGTTCATCTTTGCCCAGGACGATCTTGCCGATCCGGGCAACGATGGTATCAAATTGTTTTTTCATAGTTTAATGAATAACAATCACATAGCCGTTGGTCAACCACTTCACCTGTTTCCGGATGCCTTGACATTCTATCGGCGAGTAGCTAAAAAGATTAATATTTCCTTTAACATATGGACTCCAAATGAATAAAAGCATCCTCTTCATAGCCGGCACCCGACCCGAGGTCATCAAGGTTGCCCCGGCAGTCAAAGCCGCCCGGGAAATCCATGACGACGTTACGCTGCTGTTGACCGGCCAGCACAGGGAGATGGCCCGCCAGGCCCTGAATGCCTTTCACATGCAGCCGGATGTGGAAATGGATGTCATGCGGGCCGGCGCCAGCCTTTCAGCCTTAACCAGTCGTTTGATCCTGGAAATTGACAGGTATTATGAAAAAAGACAGCCGGGCGTCGTAGTAGTCCAGGGAGATACCTCCTCGGCGGCTATCGCCGGGCTGATTGCCTTTTACCACCAGATACCGGTGGCCCATATCGAGGCCGGCCTGCGGTCTTATGACAACCAGCATCCTTTTCCGGAGGAGGTCAACCGGCGGGTGATCAGTACCTATGCCCAGCTGAATTTTGTACCGACCGAGCTGGCCCGGGACAATCTGCTGGCGGAGAGAATCCCGCCTGAAACCGTCCTGGTGACCGGGAATACGGTCGTCGATGCCGTGGAACTGATGAAACCGGAACTGCCGCCTGCACCGCCGGGTGACCGGAGGCGCATTCTGGTTACCACCCATCGCCGGGAGAGCTGGAATGCGGATATCGCCAAGATCTGCGAGGCGGTCCGGATCCTGGCCGACAACAACGCGGACATCGAGATGCTCCTGCCCGTTCATAAAAATCCCGTGGTGGCCGACCAGGTGCATGCGATTCTCGGCGATCACTCCCGGATTGTACTTACCGAACCCCTGGATTATCTGGAACTGCAGGCTGCGCTCCAGGCCAGCTATCTGACCCTGACCGATTCCGGCGGCATTCAGGAGGAAGCGCCCAGCTACGGGGTGCCGGCCCTGGTCCTGCGCCAGGTAACGGAGCGCCCGGAGGCGGTGAATGCCGGTCTGTCCAAAGTGGTCGGTACGGACCGGGATGCTATCGTCAGTGCATGTCAACGTCTGCTGGACGATCCGGATGCTTATAAGCAGATGGCCCGCGCAGCCAATCCGTTTGGAGACGGCCTGGCCGGCAAGCGCATCGCTACGGCGCTTACCCGCTTTTTGGAAAATGAACAGCCGTTGCTGGGAGAGTTAGGTGAGTTTAAACCCGGTTGAGATTACGTCTGACGCTCTGGTTTGATCCAAGTCCCATCCCGGCGATACGCCCTGGTAATTTCTTTCAGGGCGTCCTTGTTTGCAAGGTAGCGTTCTTTCATACCCACCAGCCAGTTTTCATGCTCCCGGGTATCTTCTTTCTTTAAAAAGAGATCATGGCCGCCGCCGGTGATGGTAAATACCGGGGTTTCGGCGGAGATGTCGATGGTGCCGTCGTTGCTGCAGAGCATGCAGCTGACCTGGTTGCCGCCCAAAAAGCGAAAGGCACGCTAGCCGCACAGGGGACAGCAGGGCTCTGCGTGCGCCGGAGCCGGCTGGAACAGGGCGCGGCCCAGGGTTGCGGCGGTATCGAGGTTTTCCCGGTTCATGAAGACTTCGCCGGGTAGCGCGCCGTATACCATCAGGGTGCGTTTTACATCTGCCAGCATGACCCGCTGAAAGCGCTCGATGCCCAGCAAAGTGGACCCTTCTTTTCCGGCGATCCCGGCGATCCCGGCGATCCCGATCCCGATGGAAGGTTTGCCCCACAGTTTTTCAATGTGTCCATAGAAACACAGCCCCCGATCCAGCAGCAGTTTCAGCAGGGCGTTGGCGCCCAGAAAGTAGGTGGGCACTGCCAGGATGATCGCGTCGGCCCAGGCCAGCGCGTCAATAATCTGGTAGATGTCATCCTTGAGGACGCATTTTTTCTCCTTGAACAGGCAGCGATAACAGCCTCTGCAGGGGCGCAGATCAAAGTCCGCCAGCCGGAGCAGGTGCAGGTCATGTTCTTCGGGAATGCTGCGGGCGACAGCCCTCAACATGATTTCGCAGTTGCCGGGTTTGCGCGGCGAACCGCTGATGCCGAGAATTTTTTTAATGGTAGCCCTCTTCACACCGAACGCGATGTTTCGATTTTGGTTTTGAACTGCCGGTAGGTGCCCAGGGCTGCCAGGGCACGGGCTGCCCGCCCGGGATCGGGCAGGACCGGCAGCCCCAGTTCATATAGCTTGCGGGTAAACGGGTCTGCATGGTTGCGAAACGAAAAGCCAACCAGCGGCTTGCCATACCTGGCCGGCAAGGCGGCGATCGCTTCGGCGATGGTAGCCAGGACCTTGTCGGTTTCCGCCGCAAGCTGATCGGCGGCCACGCCCATTAATTTCAGAGATTGGTGGACCGTTTTGCTGGGAACCAGGAAGTAGGTGAGGACACCCTGGCAGGCCGGGCTGGCAAGCAGGATCTCGGGAATTTTTAAATAGTAGTCCAGGGGGTTGCGGGTGAAGGTCAGGTCGATCGGATTTTGGCAGCTGCCGGTGTGCGGTACGAACGGTTCGAGCTTGGCAAGGGTGTCTGCATCAATGGCGGGCAGGCTCAGACCAGACCGGCCGCAGGCATCTGCAGCCACGGCCCCGGGCCCCCCGGAATGGGTCTGGATGATGACATCCCCGCCGGCCGGTACCGGACAGGTCCCCAGGGCCCAGCAAAAATCGAAGAGCTCGGTAATGGAATCGGCCCGGATGATCCCGCTTTGCCTGAAGATGCCCGCGTACAACCGGTCGGGCCCGGCCAGAGCACCGGTATGGGAGAACCCGGCCCGACGGCCTTCTTCCGAACCGCCCACGTAATAGGCCACGATGGGTTTGCGGGGCAAGATCGCACGGGCTGTTTCAATGAATTCCCGGCCCCGGCGGATGCTTTCAATATAGAGGGCGATCACCCGTGTGTGGGGACAGTGCGCCAGATACTGCAGACAGTCCACCAGGTCGATGTCAGCCTCATTGCCCACGCTGAATCCGGTGGAAAATCCCAGCTCATAGCGGCCCAGGTAGTCGAACATCTGGGTAATAAAGCTGCCGCTCTGGGACGCCATACCGATGAATCCGGGACGGATGTCATAGGGCAGAAAGGTTGAATTGAGACCGTGGTGACTGTTCACGATCCCGATGCAGTTGGGACCGAGAAACCGGATACCGTGTTTTTGAGCGACGGCTTCCAACGCCTGCTGCAGTTGGGTGCCTTCAGCGCCAATTTCGGCGAATCCACCGGAAACGACGATTGCATGTCGAATACCCTTTTGACCGCAGGCATCCAGGGTTTGCGCCACGATGCCGGTGGGCAGCACCAGCACGGCCAGGTCAGGCACCTGTGGAAGGTCCGCGACCGCCCCAAATGCTTCCAGGCCCTGCACCTGCTTTTCTTTGGGGTGTACCGGATAAAGCCGACCGGGAAATCCGAGGTCCTGGATCGAATTGAGAATGCTGGTCCCCATGGCCGACGGATTGTTGGAGGAGCCGAAAAAAGCAATGCTTTTAGGATTGGCGATTTTGTAGAGGGGACTGTTTTGATTGGAGTCAGACATGTTTAAATGAATAGTATCCGTTTTGTATTATAACGCTATTCTCGATATCGGGATCGAAATCGCTATCGGTTTCGATTTCGGGGTTCCAGCGACATTCCCAAGTCGATTTCGATCCCGATCCCGATAGCGAATTCGATTTTGATTAAAACTCCGAAGCTGACTTATTAAAGGCTCTACCTCAGCCTAAACTTCTTTTGTTTGCAAGCCTGCATCCAGCACGACCAAGGCGTCTACGGCGACACACCGGCCCTCTGGGTTTACCAGCAGCGGGTTAATGTCAAGTTCAATGATCTGCGGGAATCTTGCGGCTATTTCACCCACGGCCAGAAGGCTGTCGGCCAGAGATTCCAGATCAACCGGCGGCTCTCCCCGGAACTCGTCAAATATTCGGGCACTGCGCAGTTCGGCCACCATGTCCAGGGCCTCGACCCGGTCGAAGGGCGCTGCCCGAAATGCGGTGTCGGCAAGTACCTCGGTGAAGACGCCGCCCAGGCCCAGCATGACACAGGGACCGAACTGGGGATCACGCTCAAACCCGACAACCAGTTCACGTTTCCCGGCCACCATGGACTGGACGAGGATGCCGTCCGGTGTGGGGTCGATTGCCATCAGGGTCTCAAAAGTCTGCAGCAAATCCGTTTGGCCGGCAATATTCAAAGCCACGCCGCCGGACTCGGTCTTGTGCAGCAACTTGGGTGAGCAGGCCTTCAGGGCCACGGGATACCCGATTTGGTCCGCGGCTGCCCGGGCTTGCCTGGCGGTTTTGGTCAGCGTTTCAGCGGTGACCGGTATTCCGAATTCGGCCAGCACTTTTTTAGACTCAAACTCCGAGAGTGTGGGGCGGCCATTGGCCAGGGCGTCTTCAATGATCTTGATTGCAGATGTGGGCATGGGCTCTATCTTTGCTGATTTTAGCCGGCAATGGATAGGATTGCCGGAACTTGGTCCTTACGTTGATTGCTATATCCTTGTCAATGTTTGTCAACAATGCGTTTTGGGACCCCTAAGCCGGGATGGGGCCAAGCAGGCTTCACTTTCTTTTCGATCGCGAGGCGGTCTTGATATTTGCGGACGCGGTTTCTGAAAACCTGGTTGATGGTCTTTTCCACTGGCTGCCTCCCCATGGGTAATGAATAGGATACGAAAGCGGGCAGAGATTTGAAGAAGATTCGAAATTATAATCAGGTTCAAAAACACCTTGACTCCACATAGAGGATCACCTATGAATTGTCAACTGGTTATTGAATCAGATTCAAAAATATAATTAACTTCAAATAATTGGCGGGGAGGAAAGCATCCATGGCACTCCTATATGAGAAAAGAAACCATATCGCCTATCTGACCTTGAATCGTCCGGCAGCCCATAATGCGGTCGACCCGGAGACCGTCTTGGAACTTGCGGCCGCTTGGGAAGATTACCGGGATGATGAAGATCTGCACTGTATTATTCTCACCGGTGCCGGCGACGAGTCTTTTTGTGCCGGGGCCGATCTGGCGAAGCTTATCCCACTTTTTACCGGCGCCCGTCAGCCGGAAACGGACGCCGACCGGCAAATTCAAGCGGACCCGACGATCTCCATGCGAGCCTTTTTACGCGATTTCGACCTGTTCAAACCGGTGGTGGCGGCCGTCAACGGCAATGCCATTGCCGGTGGCTTTGAACTGCTTTATGCCGCCGACATCCGTGTAGCCTCCGAAAACGCCCGCTTTGGACTGCAGGAGGTGAAGTGGGCTGTCTTTCCAGCCGGCGGGTCGACGGTGCGCCTGCCGCGTCAAATTCCCTACGCCCGGGCCATGGAGATACTGTTGACCGGTGAATTGATCGATGCCGGCCAAGCTTTGCAATGGGGCTTCATCAATCAGGTTGTGCCGCAGGACCGGCTGATGGAGGCCGCCCAAAAATATGCGGAGATCATTGTTAAAAACGGCCCCCTGGCCATTCAGGCTGTGAAAAGAGCTGTTCTGGAAACCACCGGGATGCCTTTAAAGGACGGACTGAACCGGGAAATGGAACTGGCCATCCCGGTTTTTATGAGCCGTGATGCCCGGGAAGGCCCCCGGGCGTTCAAGGAGAAGCGCGAACCGGTTTTCAAGGGGTCGTAAACCACCGCCCGCATTCTGTCTGCCGTTAATGACCCCGCAAATCCCCCCTAAGTTTGCAGGCAACCCACATCTGTGTTATTGTTATATATTCAAGAAAATACGAGAATTCCTTTTCTTTTCATTCCTAAAAGCAAGGATGCCTTACAGGGGGAAGAAATGACACACATAAAATATCTGCCATTGGTTCTCCTAATTGTTTTTCTGCCTATTGGTGCTACGGCAAACATGTATCAATGGGTTGACGAAAATGGGGTCCGACACTTTTCCAATCTGCAGGCCCCGGCAGGTACAGCGGTAGAAACCAAGCAGGAACTTAAGTCCAGTGGCGCAGATGCCCAGGAGCGCTCGGCCCGTGAGGCTGCCATTATCAAGGAGACCGAGGCTGCCAACCAGCAGCGGGAAATTGACGCGGCGACGGCCAAAGAAAAGAAGGCCCACCAAGAGGCGCTAGACGCCAAAAAGGCCGAAAAGGAAGCCCTGGGTGAAAGCATTTCCAAGAAGCGCCGCTACATCAAACGCCGGGGAAAAACGGACATTAACAAACTCAAGCGTATGGACCAGGAACTGGATGCCCTGCGCAAAGACCCCAACGCCGACCCGAAAAAGATAAAGGCCCTGGAGGAGGAGTACCAGGAGACCAAGGATAAATTTATCTACAAAAGCGGCCGGGGACGCAAAGGCACCAAGGACGAAGTCAAGCGCTACAAAGAACTGGAGCAGGAGATCCAGGAACTTGAAAAATGAAAGTCCGTTACGTCATAGCGGCTATGATTTTCCTGCTCCCTGCGGCTGTACCAGCCTGGGCTGAATTGCGCCAGTGGACCGACGAGCACGGCGTAAAGCACTTCTCAAATAAAAAAGAGCTTCCGGAGGGCGTATCCGTTGATCGCTCTTATGAAGAAAAGGAAAGCGCTGTGGAAACACCCGTCCGGCAACGCCGGCGGGCCCCTGCTGTACGGCCCCAGTCCAAACCGTCCAAGTCCAAACCTGCCAAACCCTGGGTAGATAGAAAAAAAATCCTGAAAGAAATCCGGTCTCTTGAGGCTCAGAAAGAGGTTGTCTTCGAAAGAATATACAGCAAGCGCAGGTACGTCAAACGCCAGGGTAAAAAGGATATCGACCGTATCCGGCGTCTGGACGGCGAGATCAAGGCCCTGGAGAGCAGCGGTTCCCCCCCCCGATTCCGGTGCCCTCGAAAAACTCCAGGATGAGAGAAATGCAGCCAAAGAGCGGCTGTTCAATAACAACCTGCGAACCCGTAAAGGTGTGGGTGAAGACATCCGCGAATACAGGCAGCTCGAAAAAGAGATTGAAGCGCTGCTAAAGCAGCTTTGAAAAATTCGGTGGTGATAAACTTGCCTGACACGACCTTCATTTCCTGACCATAAGTTTTCCTTTTGTTTGACAGGACGGCCAACATGACCCAGATCCAAAATCGAATTGTCTACATTACCGGTGGATCAAGCGGGATCGGCCTGGCCGTGGCCCGTTACATGGCTGCCCTGGGTGCCAACGTGGGGCTGTTTGCCCGCGACTCGGATAAGCTGACCACAGCGGTAGAAACTGTCTGCAATGCCTGTGTGCAGGCGGAGCAAACCATCTTTTCCAGTTCGATGGATGTTGATGACCTGGACGACGTCCGGGCCAAGTGTGCCCAGGCGCTTGCAGAGTTCGGGGTGCCGGATATTCTCATTACCAGCGCCGGTATCCCCATGGCCGGCCGCTTCGAGGAAACCGATGCCGATCGTTTCGATGCCGTGCTGCGGACCAATCTATACGGGACCCGGCATGTAATCGCCGCCCTGCTGCCCGCGATGAAAGCGCGGGGGTGCGGGCATCTCGTGCCGGTGTCTTCCAGTGCCGGACTTTTCGGGGTGTACGGGTACAGTGCCTACGGGGCCTCCAAATTTGCCCTGGTGGGGTTGGCCGAATGCCTGCGTAGCGAACTGCTGAACCACCATATCCGGGTCTCTGTTTTTTGCCCGCCGGAAATAGAGACGCCGATCCTGGAGGCGGAAAAAGATGACCTGCCGCCGGTAACTCGAAAACTGAAGAACCTGGCCGGCACCTTAAGTGTGGACTATGCGGCCGAATACCTGGTGCAGGGGATCCTCAAGAACCGGTTTATGATCATTCCCGGCTTTCGGGCCAAGGTCTTTTATTGGCTCAAACGCCTGATGCCCCTGCCGGTGTTTTGGGGGCTGCCTGATTTCATCGTTAAGAAAATGGATCGTTGACCTGTTGCCATGCCCAATTTGAATCATATCCTCGGCCCCATGCGGGTTCCGTTCCTGGCCCTCACGCCGACGTGTGTCCTGCTGGGCATGGGGACCGCGGTCTGGCAGACGGGGCGGGTCAGCATCGCGGCAGCCCTACTGGTGTTCATCGGCGCCGTCGCGGCCCATATCAGCGTCAATGCCTTTAACGAGTATTTTGATTTCAAGTCCGGCCTGGACCTGAATACCGAGCGCACGCCCTTCAGTGGGGGCAGCGGGACCCTGCCGGAAAGCCCGGATATGGCCTGGACCACCAAGGTAACGGCCTGGACGGCTTTCACAGTAACAGCTGTTATCGGATTCATATTCATACTAACCTGCGGGCGCGCCCTGCTGCCGCTGGGATTGGCCGGGTTGATCCTGGTCTACGGCTATACCACCTGGTTTACCCGGGACCCCTTTATGTGTCTGATTGCTCCGGGTCTCGGTTTCGGCCCTTTGATGGTTATGGGCACGCATTTTGTGCTCACCGGGACATATAGTTCGGCTGCTTTCGTGGCTTCCCTGGTCCCGTTCTTTCTGGTAAGCGATCTGCTGCTGCTGAACCAGTTTCCGGATGTCGCGGCCGACAGGCAGATTGGTCGCAAGCATCTGCCTATAGTCATTGGGCGCAGAAAAAGCAGTTATGTGTATGGACTGTTTTTATTGCTGACCTACCTGGCTTTGGGGGCCGGTGTTGCCTTCCAAATCCTGCCCGGCAAGGCACTGATCGGTTTGGTGACGGTGGTGCTAGCCGTCCCTGCTGTGATCGGGGCGTTTCGCTTCCACGACGACATCGAAAAGCTGTTGCCCTATATGGGTATGAACGTGATTATTAACCTGGCGACGCCGCTTTTGATTGCAGCAGGTCTATTCATGGCCTGATTTTAGAGATGTTGCCGCAAAATGGCCTCCATGGCGGGTATAGTTCATAGCGCGCAGACTGAACAGCCACCGCATCCGATTTTTGATTTAAGTCATTTAAACCCAAATGAACATGGAACTAAGATACGGAATCACCGTTCAGGCTGAAACCAAATATTGATCGGATACAACCGAGAAAGGTAAATGTCATGTCATTGCAAGAAAAAGAAAAACCGACTGAAAAACCGGGTCCGGCCCTGGCTGAAGCAATCAACCAGCGGCTCCGGGATGGCATGCTGCCGTGCGCTGTGGCCCATGAAATCGCCAAAGACCTGGCGATCGACCCATTGAAGGTCGGCCAGGCCGCCGATGCCCTTGAAATATCACTGTCCAAGTGTCAGTTGGGGTTGTTCGGTTATAAGCCCAATAAGAAAATTGTGCAGGCCGAGACCAATCCGCCGGCAGACCTGCTGGCTGCGATCAAGGCGGCGGACCAGGATGGGAAGGTCCCCTGCAGTGTTCTTTGGGAGATAGCCGCCCGGTTCAACGTACCCAGATTGAACACCAGCAATGTGTGCGAGGGGCAGGGGATCAAGGTCAAGCCGTGCCAGTTAGGTGCATTTTAACATCATCCGTAGGCACCTGTAAGGCTTGGCTGGATTTGTATACGCGTTATTTATCGCAGATATCGATGATTGGCATACCCTGAATAGAAAAATAAAAAAGGCGGGGACTGTATCCAGCAATCCACGCCTTTTTACTTTGCGTGTACCTGAGCAGCAATGGTCGGAGTGTACGGTTTTGATTTGTTGAAGCTAACACAAGGTTTGCAGTCCGGTGATATGTTGGTAATCATAGCCTAAAAATCAAATGTTACTTAGGCTGAAATTCTGATCGATTCTGACCAAACAGTTTGTTGATGCGGTGATTTTCTGTAATACAGAAAATCACAATAGCTGTTACCTTTTGCCAAGGTCTTTTCTCGTTTTAGCTCTACATGATCCGGCAATTGAGCGGCAACCTTACGGTCAAAATCGCAGTATGCCCTTGTGACTTCCAAAGCGTTTTCTTCTTTGAAAAAATCAAAATACGGACATTCGTGCTGTTTCCAACCGACACCGTTTCCGATATCAACAAGTTCCTTATCCCAAGGTGGGCAAGGAAAGAACCATTCATTTCGTGGCCCCAAAAACTGCAGGAAATTATTAAAAGGATCTTTAGATCTGCGGACAAAGAAAGCGATAAAACCAACATTTTTTGACATTCGTGGTTTCCAAATAATATCATGGATTATGTCAACCACTTCGTTTCGGTCCTGAATATAATCAGGAAGCACTCTATAAAAGGCCAGTCCAATCACAGAAGCCATCTTATGAAATCTGGCAATCCCGCTTGTCTTTTCAGTACGGGCGCTGATTGCAAGGTAATGCATTTTAAAAGCCTTCATAATTTCCTTATAATTATCTTTGTCCAGTTTTTTAATCATCGGTTTAAGACCGAAACACCAAATAATTAAGCTGAGTTTGATTTTTTGATACATTGTTTTCTCCCTGCTTTGTGTTTTGTTGACCTATTTATATTAGTTAGCCTTACTAACCACGGTGGTAAAAAAAGGGCCGACCACTAATGTTTTTTCACACGCCTTTCAATGGACCGAGCCAAAGCTAAGTAATCGCTGAAGGCCCGATCGAAAAGGTCAAGTTGTTCTTCCGTTTGGTCGCCGTAGTGTGTGGCGAAAAGTTTGAACATTTTCCGGTGCATCTCTTCGTGTCCTTTGTGGACAATGCGGCCTTGCTTCGCCAGAGTGATGAGAATCTCTTTACGGTTGTCAAGGGCCTTTGACTTCCTCAACAGGCCTTGCCTGGTAAGCTTTTTAACCCGTTCGGACATGGTAGCCTTGGTCACATTCATAACCCTGGCCAAGGCGGTCAGGTTCAATCCCTGGTTGTCGCCTACGGCCTGAATGGTGTGGGCTTCGACCGGGGAGAGGCGGTCGCCGGTCCCATAGTCCACGCCCCCCTTATGTCCGGCGCTGATCAGGTCAACAATGGCCAGAACCTTATCCTGCATACGGTCAAATGATTTTTGAAGATCGTTCATGGCATAATAGTAAGTCTGCCTAACAAAAATGTCAAGCGAAAAATGAAATAGCTTAAGAAATAAGCTAACCGGTGGGGTTGTTCAGAAAATCAGGAGTTAGACCAGCGCGTAATTGGACGGAAGTATATTGCCAATGGTCCTTGGTGAAGATGGCTAATTTCTACCGTGGAATGATTTTGGTATTTTTAGATACCTTGCTATCAGCGCAATTCCAATTATTTGACCGTGTTGCACTCAAAAAACAGGGCATGCGGGCAGACGTTTTTGCAGTAGTCGTGGTCCAGGTGTTTAAATAAAACTGTGATGGCCTCGCCTCTTTTCTGAAGGATCAACTCGGGATTCATCTCTGCCATGAACCCTGAACTATTCATGACCTCTTCCACAGGCGGGTGGATTTCCATGAGGGCCAGTTCCATATTCTTGGTGTCGACTTCCTCTTTGAGAGTCCTGAGTTCTTCGATACCGGTGATGTCGATAAAGGCCATGGCCTGCAGATCGAGCAGCAGGAATTTTACGGGTGTGTCGACTTCTTCCATCCTTTCCAGGATGCTTTCGACCGTATACTCTGCATTGGCAAAGTAGATGCTGTTATCCGAGCGCAGGTGCAGGATCTGGGGGCAGCCTGGTTTATTGAACATGTCGGCATTGACAAACATGTTCAACTCGGGGTCCTTGGAAATCCGGACAATGCGTGGGCGCATGGTCTTCCAGAGGAAGAAAACCAGGGACATCAAAATGCCGATCAGCAGGGCGTAATCGGGCTTGGAGAGCAAAGAGAGGGTAAACACGCAGATGGCCACAATGCCGTCGTGGCGGTTCATCTTCCAGAGCCGGAATACTTCCCGGGGATGAAAGAGCATCAGGACTGCGGTGATGATCAGGGCGGCCAAGGAGGCCTTGGGGATATAGGTCAACAGCGGGGTGAGAAACAGCAGGGTGATGATTACCGACCCGGTGGTGATGGCACTGGCTATGCCGGTGCGGGCGCCGCTGGCAAAGTTGATGGCCGTCCGGGAGAAAGATCCGCTGACCGGGTAGCATTGGAAAAAGGAACCGACCATGTTGGCTACCCCCTGGCCGAGAAACTCCTGGTCCACGTCCAGTTTCTGCTTGGTCTGGGCCGAAATGCTCTTGCCCACCGAGTAAGTTTCTGCAAAGCTGACCAGGGCCAGCACGACCGCCGGTCCGGTCAGGGCGAAGATCATATCGAAATCGAAGGGCGGCAGGGCCGGCAGGGGCAGCCGCCTTCGTTCTTGCCGAGGATGGTAACACCGGTTTCATGGAGTTTTAAGAAATAGACGAGCAGGGTCGTAATTACCAGGGCGCCCGGGAAATTGGGCTTGAATTTTTTAATGCCGTAAATAATGCCCAGGGACAACAGGCCGATGCCCAGGGTCGGCCAGTGCAGACCGGGAAGGGCCTGGACGATGGCGACCAGCTTGGGAAACATGTACTCGTGGCGCTCGATCTGGATGCCGAACAGGTGCGGCAATTGGGTGGAGATAATGATCAGGGAAGCGGCGGAGGTGAACCCCATGACCGCTGAATGGCTGATAAAGGACATGATCAGCCCTAATTTAAACACGCCGATCAGCAGGTAGATGCCGCCCACGAGAAAGGCCAATAAGAAGGAGAGCTCAATGAATTGCGGGCTACCGGGTTCCGCGATGGGTGTCAGGGTGGTCAGCACCAGCAGGCTCATAATGGCGATAGGCCCGGTAGCCAGCTGCCGCAGGCTGCCCCAAAGCGCGCCAAGCAAAGGGGTGACCGCACCGGCGTACAGGCCGTACACTGGCGGGAGCCCCGCCAGCATGGCATATGCCATGGCCTGTGGGATCAGTACTACGGCGACGGTCAAGCCGGCGATGGCATCACCCTTAATAAAAGCGGCTTGGTAAGTCTTGAGCCAGGACAGAAAGGGAAAGATGCGGTTGATAATGGGTTGCTGTTTCTGGGCTTTTTCCATAACCTACTCCTCACATATGGGCAGCGTCGCTGGTACGGCAGCAACGAATTGCGACAGGATCACTAAAAAATCTAACTACCAGTGTAAGAGAATATCAAATGATGTCAAGCACTAAACTTGCCTGTGGTGCTTTTGTGGCCAGGCGCTGCTATCCGGCACCATTGGGTCTGGCCAACCGCAATTTGAAAATAGCAGGTGAATTGAATGCAACAACCAGAGCCGTATCATCATTGTCCCCTAGAACTAACACCGGATATCTGGCTGCTGGGCAACTATTTCATTAATCTCTACCTGGTACGGGGCAGGCGGGCCAGCGCCCTTTTTGAAATGGGGGTATCGGCGGTAGTCGACGATGTGATCGGGCAGCTTGAAGGTCTCGACATCGCTCCCGATTATCTTGTGCTGGCCCATCCCCACACCGATCACCTGTCCGGCCTGCCGGGGCTGCTGCAGCGTTATCCCGGCGCACGCCTGGTGGCTGGAGAAGGGGCCCGGGATTTTGTGCGGCACCCCAAGGCCCTGCCGGGCATGATTTCCGAAGACCGGCATATCGCCAAGCGTCTCGGTGAGGTCGGTCTGCCCGCGGGTCGGGCTTCTTTGCAGACCCTTCCATTTCCCGAGGACCATCACATTATACGGAAAACCCAGGATATCGATTTGGGCGGCGTGACATTACGTTGTATCCCGGTGGAGGGCCACGCGCCCGGCAATCTGGTTGCCCACGTGCCGGAAAAAGAGGCCTTGTTGGTTTCCGATTCCCTGGGGTTTCATTATCCGGGGCGGGGGTTTTGCCCCTTGTTTTTTACCGGCTATGATCCTTTCATGGAGACCCTGACAGAACTGGCGGCCCTGGAGCCGGAGTTGGTCGGGCCCGGTCACCAGGGGGCTGTCACCGGACCCACGGCTGCGGCGGTATTTGAACGCGCGCGGGAGGCGGCAGATGAAGTTCTCGGGATAGTCGGTGCTGGAACCGGAGAAGATGCAATTATCGCGGAGCAGCTTTTTGAAAAATTCTACGTAGACGAGTTTACCCTCTACAGCCCGGAGAACATCATGGGGTGTTGTCGGCTGCTTGTGAGACGGGCCAGGGAGGTCATCGAAAAATAATAATCCGGAGCTATCGGGTTTCATGTGGGAGCGGCATCTTGCCGCGATTGATGTGGTTTTTGGGCAGGCTGATCGCGGCAAGATGCCGCTCCCACATCCTGGCAACTTTGAATTTTCGTGGTATCCGACAGTTGAATCATGCGGCCCATGGATTTAGCCGCCTTATTTAACACCGTGGCGTAAAGCAATCTTCTCGAACATCATCACCAGTCCTGTTCCCAGTGCGAAAATGGAGTCGATGTTCAGGTTTTCCTCGGCGGTGGCGTCGAAAAAAAGATTGAGATCGGAGGCCAGGCCGTCATCCGGTTTCCAGTAGCAGATCAGCAGCGGTAAGTTTGGCAGGGGGTGCAGCACCAGGGAGATATCTGCCTGGTAATGGTTTTCAACCTGCCTGCCGTTGAAAATGTGCACCAGGTCCTCGAATAGATCCGGATAGGTGTCTGCCAACTTCTTCAAGGGTTTTTCACACCGCTGGCCAAAAAGCCGGTACCAATCCTGTCCGGTGGGCAGTTCCCGCAGGGGTACCCATTTCCCGGACGGGGGAACGCCGCCGCTGTCAATGATGTAGTTGAGGATGGGGATGACCACCCGGGGGTGGACATGGATATCCGAATAGAGGTTCCCCGCCGCGTCCACACTGAAATCCTTGCCCAGTACTTTCAGCGCCAGGCGGCCGTTTACCATGCGGCCACCCAGTTTTGAGGCTACCGCCGGAAGGTCCACGGTCGCCGCCCGGGCCTTTAAAAGTTCCAGCGCCCTTTCCATGTCTTCCTGCGCCGATGGCACCTTATCTATTTTACCACCGTATAACGCGATAACGGCAGGGTCCAGGCGCGGACACTGTTCCAGGGATTTGCGACCCTGGAAAACGGCGCCGGCAAAGGCCAGGCAGGTGGTTTCATTGCACTCCCGGCAATTGGACTTTTCGAGCAGTTTGAATATGTCCATGGCGGTGTTGACCAGACAGGCTGCCGCGCCCATTTCCATGGCCTCGCACGCTTCGGACGGCCGTCCCAGGCCGGCATCCACCACGATCGGCAGGGGGATTTCATCAATCAGGATTTTAATCAATTCCCGGGTTTGCAGGCCGCGGTGGCCTTCACAGTCTCATACCCATCCGGAAGCAGGTATTTGTTATCTGAAATCACTTCTATTTTTATCCAATTTCCGCAGCCGGCGGCCTTGCAGATGCGGGCAATCCGGATGGCTTCCTCAGCATTGCGGGCGCCGGAAGTGTTCGGCAGCAGCTGGATATGGTCGGGGATGTGGTCCAGGATATTGTCGGTGCTGGATTCGAAATCGATCCGGCGCAAAGCGACCGTAATGACCTGGCACCCGGAGTTTGCGATGACATCCGGGATGATGGCATCCAGGGAGTATTTGCCGGTTCCCGTAAAAAGACGGTTTTTGAGTTTGACGCCGCCGATTTCCAGAATGTCTGTATCCATGTCTTGTGTCATCGAATTATCCCCCTCCCACGAAATTCAATAGTTCCAGGCGGTCATTGTCCTTGAGCATGGTTTTCGCGAATGCTTCCGCAGCCATGATTTCCCGGTTGTATTCCACCACCACGGCGGCAGGGTCCAATCCCCGGCCCACAATGAAAGCGTGGATGGAAATCGGTTGGTCGAATGGTATTTGTTTCCCGTTGACAACGACGGTAATCATGTGAACTCCCGGTCCTGATAGATGTATGGATGTTGCAAAAAAAAAGAGCTTACCCGAGGGGATAAGCTCTTGAATTCTCAGCGTGCTTCCCTACGGCAGTACGAACTGCATCAGGTTCAAAGGGTTGGAAACACATTCCATCTCAGCCGTTGCCACGGCACCCCTAGCAATCAGAAGCAACCCCAGAAAAGTCTTTTGGTTCAATCTCAGCGTTGGGCGCTCAGTTCCACTCCTCGAAATACTGCAAGTATTTACCACGCAAGGCACTGGCTTCGCTGGCGCCTCCGGGTGGAATTTCGCGGCCGCCTTGACCTTGAACCAAAATCCGTTTCCTGAGTTCGCTTCTTTATATTTTGATGATGGTTACACGAAAAGGGGAGACGGTGTCAACAGCATTAAACAGATAGAGGCCACCGGCGGCCGGGACCAGTGATGAGCGTGCGCCCGCTTTCCAGTTCCAGGCGCACTGTACGGTAACTGCTGCCACCGATATCTTCGAAATCGATCAGGACATTGTTGCGATAGAAAAGTTTACGGGCAGCCAGGTAATTGCGCTGACCGATATCAAAATGACTGTTTTCATCCATGAGGTTGGAACCGCCGACCACGACGACTTTCAGCCGTCGCTTCAGGGCGCCCAGGCGGTAGGCGGTCCTGAAAAATACCGGGATGGCCGTATCGGCGTATCGGCAGGGATCTTTCCGGGCGTCTTTGGCATTGAGGTCCGAATCCGGCAACTGGTAATGGAGCAGGCCCCCCACCTTTACAACCGGATCATACAGGGTGACGCCGATGCACGAGCCTAAAGAATAGGTGACGATCGTCGCCTGGGGATCGTTGCTGATTTCCATATCGGAGACACCGACCACAATTTCCACGTTTTTTGACGGCCCTTCCTGATCTGTTATTGGGGGGATAGCAGCGTGTCCCCATAGTTATCGGGTAAGCGGACATGATACTTTAACCATTATGCCCGCAATCTCTGTTGGGACCCCTTCACAAGGGCGCATCCGTGTCCTTTCAGGACACTGGTCGCAGGGTCCTGGCGGAATGCTGGCCAGAGGTTTATATTTTTGCTAAAGATGCGTTGTATGCAAACCATATCCGAGCCGGAAAAACGTTTGGACCACCTGTTGCCGGAATACCAGTTCAGCGAGCATCACGCCATTGTGGTAAATGCACCGCCTGAAGCTGTGTATACCGCAATCAGGCAGGTGGACATGCGGGGCTCTGCGATTATCAGTGGGTTGCTTGCCCTCCGGATGTTGCCGCATTTGGTGGGACGGTCCGTCCTGCCGGACAGCCCAGTTGCCCTCAAGTTCGAAGATTTTACAAAGCTGGGATTTATCTTGCTGGAAGATGTCCGTCCAGAAGAGATGGTTCTGGGGTTGGCGGGTCAGTTCTGGAAACCGACCGCACGGCTGCTCCGGATTGCCCCGCACAAGTTCAGGGCGTTTAACCGACCAACCTTTTGCAAGGCGGCCTGGAATCTGAGAATAGAGCCGGCCGGATTGTCCCGGGTACGGTTGACCACCACCACCCGGATCTACTGCCCGAATGCCCGGGTGCAGATTCTGTTCGCTTGTTATTGGGCCGTTATCCGTCCGTTTTCCGGCCTGATTCGGCGGGTTATGCTTAGATTGATTCGCAGAACGGCTGAAAAGCGGGGCTGAGTTTCAGGTTACAGTTCAATTTGCATGCCCTCGCGGGCAAAAAAGATTTCCGGCGATCCGGATTTACCGGATTGACAGTGCAGCTTGGCCAGATCGTCCAGTTGTTCGTCCGTGCGGACTGGTTCATGGTGGAACAGGGCCGTGGACCGGATGGACAGTTTATGTGCCAGGGCAACTACATCTTCCATGGCCGTGTGTCCCCATCCTTTCCGTGAGGTTTCGTACTCCTCACGGGTATACTGGGCGTCATACACCAGTAGATCGGCACCCTTAACAAAGGCCTCCAGGCGTTCGTTCTGCTCTTTGGCTACCAGTTCACCCTCGGCGGCCATGGCTTCGTCAAAGGAAGGGTCTTCCGGATCGGTGCAAAAAAGGTTCTGGAAAGGCTCCGTGTCGTAGGCCGTACAGAATGTTTTGCCCTGATATTCCACCCGGTAACCCAGGCAGGCGATGGGATGGTTGAGGTATTTGGTGGTCACCTTGATGCCGCCTTCAAGCTCGACCAGCTCTTCCTTCAGGTTGTGATAGGCTATGTCGGCGGACAGTTCGCTCTGCCGGATGGGAAAGTACTGGTACGATAGCTGGCCGCCGACGATATTTTGCAAAGAATTATTCTCGAACGTAACCGGGCCGTAGATATTCAGCCGGGTGCCGGGAATGTAGATCGGGGTGAAAAAGGGAAAGCCCAGGATGTGATCCCAGTGGGTATGCGTGAGGAAGATATCCACAGCCAGGGGCCCGTGCGGCAGGTCCCGGGCCACCAGCTCGTTGCCCAGTTCCCGAATCCCCGAACCGGCATCGATTATCACCAGGCGGTCAGTCCCTGGAAACCGGAGTTCGATACAGGCCGTGTTACCGCCGTATTTATACGTCATTGGGCCCGGGCAGGGAATAGATCCGCGAACGCCCCAGAACTTTACAATCATCGCTTTATCCTTGTTCGGTAACCTGTAGGAAACTCCTCGCTTTATCCAGTTCGGCAATTACAGGCGCTTTCAGTTCCTTGAATGTATCCAGGTCGATATCGATACGGCTGGCCAGGTTTTCGATGGCGCTGCCGGTGAATGAAATCTGGTTCCAATCCGCAATGGGCAGCATATGGGCGATCATATCGGCCAGGGTGACGATTGTCAGGAATTTTTTATCCTCAATTCCCTGATCATCCGGGAAATGGTGGAAATTCAGGGTGTCCGCTATATTTCGGTTGAGAGACCACTTTTCAGCGATGATACCGCCCACCTGACAATGATTTACCCCGAATAGATTTTGCTCCGCTACATAGAGTGGAATATTCTCGGTCGTTACAGCCTTTACCGTCGCCTGGTAATCCGCGGGGTAGCAGCTGTTGAGAGGTATTTTACCCAGGTCATGGAGCAGGCCGGCCACAAAGTATTCTTCCCTTGCATTGGCGGGGACCTGCGTTGCAGCTGCAATCAGTTTGGCGGAGACGCCTACGCAGATCGAATGCGACCAGAATTCGTCGATGGTAAAGGCGCGAAAGGCATCCCGGTCCTTTATGACGCCCATGACTGAGAGGCTGAGGGCCAGGTTCTTGATTGTATTGATGCCCAGCATGATGATGGCCCGGGTCAGTGAAGTAACTTCGTTGACTAACGAGTAGTAGGCCGAATTGACCAGTTTGATCACCTGACCGGTCAGCACTGGATCAAGGGAAATGACCCGATTGAGATCATTGGGCGAAACCGCCGGGTCGTTGCAGGTTTCCATGACTTTGGTTACAGTTGTGGACAGGCTGGGCATTTTGGAGATGTAGCGGTGTATTGTTTTTAGTCGTCGCTGTGCAGTTATAGCGTTGTTTGTCATGGAGCCTCTCCGGTCTGGACGGAACCTGATTTGTGTCCCGGTCGTGCCCTGGACCTGCGCCGAACCCAAGATTGATGCAATACCGCTGATGAGTTTCTGCCAACCGTAACATAACGAAATCACAGAATCATTTCTAATATAGACCAATGATATTTAGTGTCAAATGAAAATTGCAGACAGTTCCAATGCTATTTCTGCGGCCCGCTAACGGCCACTGACTAGGGGGTTGCCATTACAGCCATTTGACGATAAAATTGTTCAGCCTTCCCGGATATCGGCCGATATATGGGGCGTGACCCAGAGGCAAGGAATTCATGGGTACACCCTGTACATGTGGCCACCGTTCCAATTTCAAAGCACGTGGCCGTTTAAGCCGGTTTCAAATATAGCGGGTTGCCGGGTGAAATTTCACCAGGAGCGGGGAACATGCGGTTAAAAAAAATGATCAAGAAAAAACGCAAAGCGCCTGCCCGCAAACAGGCCCAGCCGGATATCGATCAAAAAAGTCTCAAGCCGATCCAGGGTGCACTAACCCGCAACAAAAAGAGCTTTATTGCCTATAACAATTTCCGCAAAGAACTATTCGCTGAATTGGCTGCGGCCGACAGCACCACAATTCTATTCCTTTTGCCCTGGCTGATCAGCGTCAATCATCCCCAATGCCCGGGTTATATCGCCGACCAGAAACGACCGTTCAGGGTCTACGGGGTTGAGAGCCTGAAGGGCATCCGCGGCCTGGAAAAGGATTTCAAGAAGCGTTTTGAAATTAAAAGGCGCGGGTCCCTGCTCACCCACACGCAGGATACCTACGTGATCCCGGGGATCTACACCATTGGCAGTGTGGGCAGCGTCAGCCAGACATCCGGCTCGGATTGCGATATGTGGGTCTGCATCGATCGGAACCAGTTCGATAAAACCGCCTGGCGCCAGTTGAACCAGAAGATCAACCTGATCAAAGACTGGATGGACATTAATTGCAAGATGCCGGTATTTTTCTTTATTTCCGACATCACCGCCATCCGGGAATGCCGGTTCGGCAGCGTGGACGAGGAGAGCAGCGGCAGCACCCAGCAAAAGGTGCTCAAGGAAGAGTTCTACCGGACCTGCATGGTGATATGCGGCAAGATTCCACTCTGGTGGCTCTGTCATCATCCTGACCAGCCGGTCGACTATCACGATGCCCTGGCCGTCATTAAGGACGAGGATTTCGGCGAGTATGATCTGGTCGATTTCGGCGACATCGAACGCATTGAAAAAAACGAGTATTTCGGCGCAGCGTTGTGGCAGTTTAAAAAATCCCTGTCCCGGCCCCTGAAGTCGATCATCAAAATGAGTCTTTTAAAAATGCTGCTCGACGCACCTGATGAGAGCCTGATGTGTCATCGCTTCCGGGAGCAGGTGTTAACCGCCCAAGATGGAATTTTTCCGGATTTCAGTATCTTTACCATGGAATCGATAGCGGCGGATTATAAGGAAAACAGGCCGGAATTATTGAAGTTTTTAATAGAGTGTCTGTACATCCGGTGTGAATATAATCCGTACAATCGCAACCAGCCCCTTAAAAACAAGCTGGCCGGCCCCTTTTTCAAACCCTTCAAGATATCCAACGAGCGCCAGATTGTGCTGCGTAAATCCGACACCTGGAAGTTCAGTCAGCAGGTAGAACTGGGCGACAACCTTTTCAAGCTGATGATAGAGCTTTACCGGGAAATTTCAGCCAGCCAAAAAGGTATCCAGGGCGAAAGCGATAAACGGGACCTGACGATTCTCGGGCGTAAAATTGCAGCATTCTACGCCAAAAAGAGATACAAGGTGCCCATTTTACAAAAGCCCACCGGTACCCTCAACATCTCCAATCCAAGCTTGAGTCTGCGTGACAACAAGTGGTTCGTGTTTTCCGGCAAGGATACCTCCCGGCCCCTGTGCAGCAGCCCGGAAATCACCTTCAATATTGCCTGCATTGTCTGGAACGGCCTTTTCAATCCGGGCCAGATCAGCATGGTTCCCAATATGTCCGATATTACGCTGCGCGAGATCGTCAACCTGGGGATCCGGATAGAGCGGATATTCGAGACATATGAGATGGCGGAGATCGATTATGCCGGTTACCTGAGCAGTGAATACGTGGAAAAACTGTTCGTGATTGCCGGTTTGGAGAAGACCCCCTGGTTCAAGGAGAAACTGGACCTGCGGGTGGTATACATGAATTGCTGGGGTGAGCTTTTTGCCAGGCATTTCAGATCCCACAGCGCCTTTGAGAAATTTATCATCGCATCCCGCAAGGAAAATCCCCGGCTGCAGGTCCGGTATTATGTCCGGCGCAGCAACACCACCTATGAAAAGATCATTGAACGGGCCAAGATGATTCTTAAACCAACAATAGATCCGGAGAGTTAACGCCTGCCCGCAGCCGTTCGAGATCTCCGGCCGGCGCCTGATTCTCCGCCGTCCGCGTATTGCAGCACCTTTCCTGAACCCCGAATTCAAAAGCTTTAAACAGATCTCCGGCCGCCAGCCTTCCACGGTCCCAGCCGGGCCGATGGCGACAACACCTGTTGCAATGCATCCGAAATTATGAAATATCCTATGCATGCTGGAATCGGTCCTGCTGACTATGCCTGTGGGAGAAAGATATGCAAAAGCAAACCTTGTTGGCGGTTGGACTGCTTGTCATTATCGGGTTTTTGTGCGGCCCGGCCGCTGCCGGGAGCAGGGCCCTGGAAGAGGCCCGGTCTCTATTCAAGGACCGCCGCTATGACAAGGTCATAGACTTGGTGAAGAAGGAGACCCGCAAACAGGGTGCAAACGCCGATTTACTGGTCTTGATGGCGGACAGTTACCTGGCCCAGGGCAGCCAGGGCAAGGCCGAGAAGTATTACCGGCAAGCGCTGGATTTGGACCCGAAGCATGTAGACGGCAGCCTCAATCTGGCTATGCTGCTGGTTGCCACGCGCGAGCGTAACGAAGCCTTGGCCCTGATCAAAAGGGTATTGGCGAAAAACCCCAACCATGCCAAGGCCCATTTTTGTTTGGGGATGACCTACAATGCGCGGGCGGATATTAACGATGCCTTTGCGCAATACAAGATTCTAAAGAAGCTCGATGCAGAACTGGCCAGAGAGCTTTACAATGCCATATTTGCAAAATAACAAGCCGGTTGGCCAAGCGGCGCGTTAAACGGGCCCGCTCAAGGGCGGTAGTTTCATCGGGAAGGGGATGCGTGCCAAGGGTAATGGATATAAAAGTTTACTGTGCAATGGATGTGGGGCCGCGTGATGACCAGGAAGATTGCCTCCTTTTACAGGGACAGGCCATCCAGGCCCGGCAAATAGAAGAAAACCGTGCTATGACCACGGACAGTTTTGAGATTCTGGCGATTTGTGACGGCATGGGTGGACTGGCAGCCGGAGAACGGGCCAGCCGCTTTGTCTGTGAGCGCCTGGGAAAATTGGCGGCGGCCGACCAGCCGCCCGCGGATATCCGGCCGGCTCTGGAGAAGATCCAGTTAGCCATGGAGCATGATTTCCAGGATGAGTGCGGCACGACCACGGCCGGACTGGTCGCCGGTCCCGACGGGATAGTGGTATTTAACCTGGGAGACAGCCGGGTATATAGAGTCACGAGCGGAAAAATCGAACGCCGGTCCCATGATCACTCAATCGTACAGGTCTTGCTGGACGAGGGCAAAATTACGGAGCGGGAAGCATTTGAACATCCTTATCGGAATTTAATCACGGCCGGCATGGGCCCCGCCTTTTCCTACAAGTGGACCACGGAAACCATCCACCTCCAGGTGGGGCCGCCGCCCGGTGAACCGGTGGTGTATCTTATCTGCAGCGACGGGGTTTGCGATGTGTTGACTGACTGTGAGATCGGGGCGGTGCTGGGGGATGATCCGGTGTCAAACGGACCGGCTCTGCTGGAACAGATTAAAGCCGTGTTCATGAAGGATAATACCAGTTTTATCATTGCGGAGATCATCCCCTGACATGGAAGAAATCGTACATCAGTGCCTCCCGGCCTACACCGTAGATGAAAAAATCGGTAAGGGCGTTTACGGTAGTGTTTTCCGGGTACATGATGACTTCAAGCAGCGCGCAGTCAAAATTGTACCCATTACGGTGGAGCGGTCCCTGTCCTGCTCAACCGAAAAGAAGCTGGATACGCGGGTTTCCCAGGATTTTCACGCCGTGCGGGAGTACTACGAGAAGATCAAGGGGCCGGGCGTGGTGGAGATCCATGATTTCTTCCTGGTGGACAAACAGGTCAGCCAGAGCAACGCCCGGGCTTACCTGGTGATACTGATGCAGTTGTGCCAGTCCAACCTGTTGGATTACGTGATCGATCAGCACCCTTTGGCGGTCGCAGAAGCATGCGGACTGATGCATTCATTAGCCACGGTTTTAAACCGGCTGTGCATCGATACTGAGGGGATTTTTCTTTTAACGGATTTAAAGCCGTCCAACCTTTTGATCAGCAGCGATAAAAAGGTGTTGATCGGTGACCTGGGCGGGCTCAAACGGTTGAGCAGTGCCTCCACCTCGGCCGGCGCCCAGTTTTCGCCCAACTGGTCTTCCCCGGAATTTATTCTGCAGGGCGCCCGTCCAGAGGTGCCCGCGGTAGTATTTTCTTTCGGCATGGTAAGTTATTTCATCCTGGAAGGTCATCTGCCTTATGAAGATGAAGACTTTGACGGACGTTTTCGGCAGATCAAAGCGGATGGGGTCACCTTTTCCAGAAATGATCTGCCGGACAACATCCGCTACATCATCGAGCAGTGTGTCCAGTTTGGTGTGCGCAAGCGCCCGGTGAATTTCAGCGCGGTTCTGGAAATTCTGGAATCTGCGGAAATACCGGTTAGAACACCGGCGGTTTCCCGGTCTATCGGCAATCGGGGTGAGTTGTCCACCGAGCAGGAGACGGCCGGGTCGCGATCATCGCAAACGTCTTGGAAGGAGCCCTATCGGCCCGGCCAACAGTGGCGCGAGCCGATTGCCGGCATCGAGTTCGTATGGGTACCCGGGCGCCCGGGGGATGCTTCCACGAGCCGGGAGGGTCCCATGACCGGTTTCTGGATGGGTCGTTACCCGGTGACCCAGGGACAGTGGCAGCGGGTCATGGGAAAAAACCCGTCCCACTTCACCCTGGGCCGCAGTTACCCCGTTGAGGGCGTGGCGTGGGGCGATGCCCTTGATTTTGCCCGGCGGCTGGCCGGTATGAACAAGAACCGGTTTATCTTTTGCCTGCCCACCGAAACGCAGTGGGAACACGCAGCCCGGTGGGGCAGTGCCCCGGAGACCTTTGCAGCCGGGCAGGTGGACCAGATGGCCTGGCATAACGGCAACAGCGGCCTTTCCACCCAGCCCGTCGGCCAGAAGCGACCGACCGGCCTGGGGTTGTATGATGTGCTGGGCAATGTCATGGAGTGGTGCGGTGAAGGCAGCGCCGAACAGATTTATCAGAACGACCGGCGGCATGGATCTGCGTATGATGAGGTTGGCCGCAAACAGGCCGGTCGCGGGGGCAGCTGGAAATCTGACCTCCATGAGTGCAGCCCCGATTTTCGCAAGCTGTTTCCCCGGCAGCTGGGATATGCGAACCTGGGGTTTCGAATCATCCGAGTTTCAAATTGAGCATGCAGAAACAACGCCGTATTATTTTGCGCCAGGGCCGGGCTATAGTATCAATCGGATTACGGGCATTATCCCGGCGGCGGTGCGGGTTAGCCGGTTAAAAGGCTGCCCCCTGGGGCCTGCGACCTCTTTATCAAGGCCCCCCGCCCCATGCTGGATCCCCCGAAAGGCCACCCGTTTCATTCTCAATTCGGTGGCCAAGGGCCGGCATACCTTGAAAAACCGTTACCTGACCATACTTTAAGGTACCGCATGTCGCTTTTTCTTCGAAATCCCGGCCGGCTGATTGTCCTGCTGCTGTGGGCGGTGTCCATGCTGGGATGCGTAACACCCCGCCAGCCCATGGTGGTTCCGGTCGACCGGCCGCCGGTAGCCGCCGACGAACCAGAGGACATTGCCTGGTGGCAGATTCGGTTCCATTTTAGATGGCCGGAGAACACTGAACCCGCCTGGCATCTGGATTTGATGGTTGCGCATAGTGTGGTCGCACCGGTTTTAGAGAAGCATAGCGCGGACATTGCCCTTTGGCGTTTTCATCGGCGGGCGGTCAGGGATGCGGCCGGTCACCAGTTTAGCGTCCTTCTATTTTCAGACGCGCAGACCTCCGGGGACCTGTTCAAGAGCATCGAGATGGCCCCGGAGATAGCCGCGCTCCAGGCATCCGGTCGGTTGGAAAGGTTGTCCCTGGGCCGCACAGGTGATCGCAAGGGGCGGCATGTCGAAGATACAAGCGATCCCCGCTGGTCAGCGGAATTACAAAAATCCTGGCCCTGGTTCATTATGGGGGTCAGCCGGTTGTGGCTGACCCTGGCCGCTGAGCAGGCCAAGAATCAGGCCCCCCGGACCGGGACCGTCCCACTGGAAGACCGTATCGATTTCTACAAAGTTCTGAATCAGAGGGTCAGCCGCATATGGATCCGGGAGGGCTCGCATGCCTTGCTGCATCACCTGAATGCAATCTTTGGATATGAGCCTTTGATCATTCGTGAAGAACGGGCGATACGGTTTTAGAACGAAAAACGAGCGTTTCGCTTTTAGCCCATAGCTGTTAGCCGGGAATAGGCAGGGCGTGCATCAAGCGCAGATTGCTGCCGAAAGGGTCAGATCGTACGTGTCGGCACTTAGCACAATCCGTAATCCTGATGGCTAAACGCTAACCGCTATCCACAGCTTTCAGGTTGGGAGCAGCCATGGATCTGTTTGGAAAGAAAAAACCCGAAGTGCTGTTTCTGGAGTTCCTGGAACGGTACAAGGTGACCATTCATCGCTATTACGATGCGACCCGGCGGCAGTGCACCTCGGAACGCGGCAGTACCGTGGCTTTCGAATTGGCAGACATTTTCCGTGATGCCCGCGAACAGCTGCCCGAGGATCCGGACGCCCCCTTTTCCTTCGAGTCCTTTCAAACGACTTGTGACGAAATCAGAGCCCGCTGTTTTGCGCAGCAGGATATTGGCGATACACGCTGTTAGAACCCATCTCAAATAAGGTTCTCCTGTCGGGCGTCTTGTGCAGCGTAGCTTTAAGCGAAGACGTAAGCTCGCAGAGCGAAGACTGGATTTTGAACCAACGGCCATACTTCTGGCAGCTGATTGATTGAGGTACTCCTACATGGACGGTCAGGTCACTATTTCCATATGGATTTTTCTGCTGCTGGTGATCATTGCCGCCGTGGCGATTCTGGATCGGGTTTTGATCCCCAGCACCCGCTGGTTCCTGCGGCGACGGATCAACCGGGTACTCGATGAAATCGGTACCCGCCTGGACATCGAAATACGCCCTTTCCAGTTGACCAAGCGACAGGTGCTGATTGACAGGCTGGTTTACGACCCCCAGGTTATCGAGGCCATCAAGGCGTATGCTGCCGAGCGGGCCATGCCTCAGGAGGTGGCCCAGGGCAAGGTCATAACCTATGCCCGTGAGATCGTCCCATCCTTTAATGCCTACCTCTATTTCCGGATCGGCTACTGGATTGCCAAGAAGGTTGCCCGGCTGCTGTACCGGGTGCGGGTCGGGCTCCTGGACGGCCGCGCGCATGCACGGGTCGATCCCGACTCAACGGTTGTGTTTGTTATGAACCATCGTTCGAACATGGACTACATTCTGGTTGCATTTCTGGCGGCTGAACGGACCACATTGTCCTACGCAGTTGGAGAGTGGGCCAAAATCTGGCCCCTGCAAATGCTGATTCGGGCCATGGGCGCTTTTTTTTGTCCGGCGCCGTTCCGGCAATCCATTGTACCGCAAAGTGCTGGAGCGTTACATCCACATGGCCACGCGCGAGGGGGTCTGCCAGGCGGTTTTTCCCGAAGGCGGTCTCAGCAAGGACGGCCGGCTGCAGCCGCCGAAACTTGGCCTGGTCGACTATATGCTGCGCGATTTCGATCAAGCGAAGGATCGGGATATCGTCTTTATCCCGGTGGGGATCAACTATGATCGCACCCTCGAGGACCGCAGCCTGTTGCGTGCCCTGGACCGTGAGGCTGGCCGGCGCAGCTGGTGGTTTGTGGTCTGGACCACAACCCGCTTTGTCAGTCACAGCTTGATGTTGATGGTTCTCAGCCGCTGGCGGCGCTATGGCTACGCCTGTGTCAACTTTGGGCGGCCGCTTTCCATGCAGGCTTACTGTGCTGAAACCGGTCTTGATTTCAACCGATTGGAGCGCAGCCGGCGTTTCAGGGAAGTCGAAATCTTGAGTAGACGGCTAATGGAGGGCATTGCCGCTGTTGTGCCGGTTCTACCGGTACCGCTGGTGGCGACCGTTTTCATGGAATCGGCGGAGGCGGGGATGGATATCCTCGACATCGAAAGGCGCAGCAACCGCATGATAGATGAACTCAAAGCGGCGGGCGCACCTGTTTTTGAAGTACCCCGCAGTACCCGGGCGCGGACCATTGCAGATGCAGTGGCTTTTTTAAGGCTGCGCCGCCTGATTACGGCCAGCGGTCGAATCTTCAAGGCCGTACCATCTGAAAAAGCAACCCTGACATACTACGCCAATTCCATCCGGCACTGGCGCTAGCCCGGTTATGGCATGCAATCCTCCGGACAGTGGTTACCGGACGATGGGATGGTTATGCTGGTGCCAGTCCACAATACCGCGCCGCAGGTTTATGATCCGGCTGAAGCCATCATCAATGAGGATCTTGGAGGCAACGGTACTACGGTTGCCGGTGGCGCAGTAAACAAGAATTTCCTGGTCCTTATACGCTGCCAGCCGGCCCAGGTTCTGCTGCAGGATTTGAACCGGCACGAGGACAGCATTTTCCAAATGACCCCGCCTGAATTCTGCCGGTGTGCGGACATCCAGAACCAGGGGATTGCGGGTGCCGATGATTTGCCGGGCTTCGGCTGAGGTCACCTCGGTGTACTTTTCCTGTACATATTCAATTACCCGGAGCTGGCCGCCGACTTTACCGAGTGTGAACGCAAAGGAACCGGTCTGTTTCATTTTAAAATAGGGTGCCGCGGCGATGTCACGGGAAAGATCCGCCTGGATTTCCAGTTCCGGAATTGCCAGGGCCAGCCTGTCAAGGGATGGATCAGCCTCGAATTTGATATAGTCTCCCCGGTATACTACGAGAATGATTGGATCGTTCGTATTGGGAACGGGCAGGATGCGGATGCCGTTAATGATCTGGCCGGATACGGTGCGCTCAGACTGATCCAGACCGGCCGCGGAACAAAAAGCAGCCGCAGCGGTAAATGCGCCCAACAGGCATATCGTTTTGAAAATTACGCTTTTCATATTCTCCTCGATCGAATTTGAATTTCAATCCCCGTCGGGGGGCTGTGGATAACATAAGGCCGAATTGCGGTGGTGCAATACGGCCTCGATGGCATGCCCTGCGCCGGGCCGCATGTGCGGTGCAGCCTTGCCTTCCTGGATTAATTGCTTTAACTTCTTGAATCATATGGTAAAACCAAAAGTGCGGAGCATTTCCCGTTTATAGTCTGTTTTGCTGGTGTTCGGTACCGTACAAAAGGAGCATTGAACCATGTTACCCCAGAAGAGTTTGGTCAACACCTACCTGCTCAGTTCGATCGTGGTCATTTTCGGCACGATTTTTCTGGCTATCATTCTTATATTCCTGAACGGCCAGGAGCGGACAGCCAACCAAAGCGCAGCCTTCCTGCAAGAATACACGGAATTTAAAAAAGCGGCCATCAAGGATGAAGTCGGGATTGTCATGAGCCTGATCAATTCCAAGATTGCGCAGTTGGACGGCGCGACTGTAACTGCCCGCAACCAGGCCCAAACCGAGGTGTTGAACTGGATCAATACCATCCGACTGCGTGAGAACCAGTATGTCGTGGTGAACACCATGGACGGGACGATTTTGGCCCACTATAAAACCAAGAATATCGGTAAAAACATGTGGGACTTCGCAGATGCCAATGGTGTCAAGGCCGTCCAGGAGGCCACCCGCGTATCCCGGTTGGAAGAGGGGGGCTTCGTCCGTTACGTGGGTTCGATCCGGCCCACCACCGGTCAGCCGGGCCGCAAGATCACCTACGCCAAAAGCGTGCCGGAATGGGGCTGGGTTGTTTTAACCGGGGTCTACCTGGATGATATCGAACTGGCTGCCGCCCAAAACCGGATCGCTCTCAATGAAAATCTCAAAAGAGATTTTACCGGGGTTGCCTTCGTGCTGGTGTTGACCCTGGCGATCGCACTCATGATTACCCGGCTGCTGTCGGGCCGGATGAAAGCCAACTTCACGGCTTTAAATGAGTTTTTCATAACTGCGGCCAGCAGGACCACCCGGATAGATTCGGGTAAATTGTATTTCAAGGAGTTTCAGGAACTGGCCCTGCCGGTAAATGAGATGGTGGGGGCCATCAAGGATGCCAATGAACAGTTGCAGATGCAGCAGCAGCATTTGGAAACCGAAGTAAACAATCGGACCAACGAATTGGCCCATGAGTTCACAAGGCAAAAGCAAATCCAGGAGGAGCTGCGCGAGAGCGAAGCCACCTTAAAGAGTGTCTTCCGGGCAGCCCCCGTGGGCATCGGTATGGTGGCTGACCGGATCCTCCTGCAGGCCAACAGCAGACTTTGTGAGATAACCGGGTATGACAAGGCGGAGATGATGGGCCAGAGTGCCCGGATGCTATATCCGACAGACGCAGATTTCGAGTATGTCGGCCGCGAAAAGTATAAACAGATTAGCGCAGAGGGCACCGGCACCGTAGAAACCCGCTGGCAGCGCAAAGGTGGGGAAATCATCGATGTCCTTTTAAGTTCCACGCCGCTAAACCAGGAGAACTGGTCCGAGGGCGTGACGTTTACGGCCCTGGATATTACCGCGCGCAAGCAGTCCCTGCTGGCCCTGCGCAAAAGTGAAGAGAAGTTCCGGAATATTTTCGAAAACCTGATGGATGTATACTTTGAAACCACCCTGGAAGGCGAGATAAAAAATTGCAGTCCCTCCGCGGAGGCGGCTTCGGGTTGGGCGGTCGACGAATTGATCGGACAGCGGGTGGATATGCTCTACAATAACCCGGGTGACCGCGAACTGCTTTTACAGAAACTACGGCAAAGCGGCAGCGTGCGCGGTTTTGAAATGCTGTTCAAGAAGAAAAACGGCGATATATACGATGTGTCCATCAACGCTGATATTTACACCGATGATGACGGGCGGCTAACCGGAATGGTTGGAACCATCCGGGATGTAACCCGCCAGAAAGAACTCGAAAACAAGCTGCAGCGTTCGAAGAAAATGGAATCTCTGGGCGTCATGGCCGGCGGCATAGCCCACGATCTGAACAATATCCTGTCAGGCATCGTCAGCTATCCTGATCTGCTGCTGCTGGATCTGGAGCCGGACAGTCCGCTGCGCCGGCCGGTCGAGGTCATCCGGGACTCCGGCCGCCGGGCTTCGGAAGTCGTTGCTGACCTGTTGACCATCGCCAAGGGGGTCGCTGCCGGGAAAGAGGTCACCAATCTTAATATCCTGGTGAACGAGTATTTTGAATCGGCGGAATACCAACAACTTTCCAAGGACCACCCCGGGGTTGCTTTCCAGCGCAATCTGGATTCGGAACTGCTTAATATCAGATGCTCCGCCCCCCATCTGAAAAAAATAATGATGAATCTGGTTTCCAATGCGGCCGAGGCCATCGAACGCCAGGGGCAGGTCAGCATAAAAACCACCAATCGGTACCTGGACAAACCCCTCCGGGGCTACGAGGACATCCAGATCGGGGAATATGTCCTGCTCCGGGTTTCCGATTCCGGGGGTGGGATCTCGCGTGATGATCTCGATCGCATTTTCGAACCGTTCTACACCAAGAAAGTTATGGGCCGCAGCGGGACGGGACTGGGGCTGGCCGTTGTTTGGAATACCGTCCAGGATCACAACGGGTATATCCATGTGGCCAGCAGCCGCATGGGAACCGTGTTTGAACTATACTTTCCGGTTACCCGGGAACTGGCGGCTCCGGACGCTGAAAAGGTGTCGCTGGAAAATTTTCTGGGCAATGGGGAACGTATCCTGGTGGTCGATGACGAGGCCAGCCAGCGCGAAGTGGCCTGCCAATTGCTGAAAAAGCTCAATTATGCGGCTATTTCCGTTGCCAGCGGTGAAGAGGCGCTGGCTTACCTGAAATCCCAGCCCGTTGACCTGCTCGTACTGGATATGATCATGCCGCCGGGAATTAACGGACGCGAAACGTTTGCCCGGGCCAGAGAGATCAACCCGAACCAGAAAGCAATTATAGCCAGCGGGTTTGCCGAGACCGAGGAGGTGAAAGCCGCTCAGGCCCTGGGGGCCGGTGACTACCTCAAAAAACCGTATACCCTGGAAAAAATAGGACAGGCCATAAAAACCGAGTTGGCGCGCGAACGATAGGTACGGCTGACGCCCATAATTAAACTACGCGGTTCTCTATTAAACTCCAGTTATCTATTGGTGCGGTTTAGTCGCTTCCAGAACATACTAAGATCCAGATATTTCCAACCACAGGGCCGTAGACTGATTGGTTTTATCGAAATCGCTATCGGGATCGAAATCGGCAGTTGTGGTTGTTGCGGGAGTGGCGATTGACGGCTGGGAAAGAAAGACATAAAATCGGAAAACCCGATTCCGATACCGATTTCGAATTGCATCACTTTTTATGTCAAAATGCCTCAACTGGAACTTCGTAGAGAACCGAATTAAACTATTTGCTAAGAGGCACGCCTTTGGATAACGCCCACGAGAAAAAACCCCACACCATCCTGGTCATTGATGACGAGGAAAGTATTCGGACTTTCTTGAATATCCGTTTGACAGGCTGGGGTTACCGGCCCATCAGTGCGGCCAGCGGGTAAAATGGCATTCAACTGATTGAAGCCGAGCGCCCGGATGTCGTCATCACCGATTTATACATGGAGGCTGGCAACGGTTTTGACGTGCTGGCTTTTGCCCGCGAGTATAAGCCGGACCTGCCGGTTATGGTGTTGTCCGGACAAGGACAGTTGGGCGATGCCATCCAGGCCCTGCGCCTGGGCGCCTGGGACTATATCTACAAGCCCATTGAGGAAATCGAGATCCTCAAGATGGCCATTGACAAGGCGCTGGATAGAGCCCGGCTTGTCCGCGAAAACAACCACTACCATGACCATCTTGAATCCCTGGTTGCCCAAAAAAGTGCTGAATTGGCCGAAAATGAGAAGCGCTACCGGACGGTGGCCGATTTTACCTACGATTGGGAGTATTGGATGACGCCAGGTGGGCAGATACAATACATGTCGCCTTCGTGTTAGCGGGTGACGGGGTACGCCGCCCGGGAATTTTTAGACAACCCACGGCTAATAGAGGATATTCTGCATCCGGACGACAAAGACGCGTTTGCTCGACATCTGCAAGTAGAGAATTTTGATGGTGGCGTCAGCCATATTGATTTTCGGATTATCCACCGGGATGGCCAGATACGGTGGATTGGCCATTGCTGTCGGGAGGTCCACGATGAAAATGGTGAAAATATTGGCCGACGGGTCAGTAACCGGGATATCTCCTACCGAAAGGAGATTGAAAATAACATCATAGAAAAACAGCATGATCTTATCAACAAAACCATTCACTTGGAAAAAGCCAACAACAACCTGGAAAAAGCCAATCAGGCCCTGAAGGTACTTCTAGATCAGCGGGAGATCGAAAAACGCTCTATTGAACAATCCATGGTCGGCAACTTGAAGCGGTTTGTGTTTCCCTACCTGAACGAACTGGCCGATTTAAGAATTTCTGATGAGGCCAAGATCTATCTGAACATTATTCGCACCAATATCGAGCAGCTTGTGTCACCGGTGTCCAAAACGCTCAGTGGAGCCTATCTGGATTTAACCCCCACGGAAATCAGGGTGGCGGATTTTATCCGGCAGGGAGAATCGACGAAGGCGATTGCCGACCTGATGAATATGTCTACCAGCACCGTTTCCATTCATCGCAACAATATACGCAAGAAGCTGAAATTAATTAATAAAAAAGTAAACCTGTATTCCTACCTAAACTCTTTGGCCTAAGAGCAGGGTGCATTATCCCACCTGTTTCAATATCTATTTTATATAGATGATAAATAGATATTCTATTGATGTTAAGAAAATTCTCCGTCCTCCGATAACCAAATTAACGGAATTGAGATTCCAGCCTGTCCCACGCCTTTCCATAGCTCAGAACATATCCTGGTAGCAACTGCGTATCAAAGCGATGCATACCGGCGGGAGTGAATTAAAAACAGTCTGATAACAGCAATTCAAAAAAAGGAGGCGGTACCATGAACTGGAAAAAAAAGACAATCGGAACAAGAATTTCCTTGGGGTTCGGTGTGGTGCTGACACTACTGATTATCGTGGGCCTGCTGAGTTTTTTTGGAGTGGGAACAATTGTAAAGGATGCTGAAGAAGTCATCAGCGGCAACCAGCTGGATGGCCATCTGGCGCAAAAGGAGGTTGACCATCTCAATTGGGCCAGCAAGGTCAACGCATTGCTCACCGATGCCAGTGTGACCAAACTGGAGGTGCAAACCGACGACCACAAGTGCAGTTTCGGCAAGTGGTTGTACGGGGAAGGGCGCAAACAGGCCGAAACCCTTGTACCCAGTCTGGCGCCTATGCTTAAGGCCATTGAAAAGCCGCATGCCGAGTTGCATTCATCTGCCGTTGCAATAGATTCGGTGTTTCAACATGCTGACATCGAGCTGGGTAGTTTTCTGCGTGAGAAGAAGACCGATCATTTGGCCTGGATGCACAAGGTCAAAGAGGTATTTGTGGATACCAATCTTGACAAAGCGGACGTACAGATGGACCCGACCAAATGCAGTCTGGGAAAATGGCTCTTATCTGACACGGTGGCCGATATGAAGGCGAAAGATACCAAATTTGCGGCCCTGGTGGATGCGGTAATCGAACCCCACAAGCAGTTGCATGAGGGGGCCCGGCATGTCAATGCGTTATTGACTGCCGGCAGCCGTTTAGAAGCAGCTCAATTTTATTTAAATAATGTAAAAACAGCAGCAGATACAGTTTTGACCAGATTAGACGCTATTATCAGCGACAATGATGCCAAAGTAGACGGCATGCGAAAAGCTAATATGGTCTATGCCGCCAAGAGCCTGCCCGCCCTCCAGGAGGTTCAAAGCCTGCTGGGCAAGATCCGTGGTGAAGCTCGGGAGCACATTATGACCGATGCAGTGATGCTGGGTCACGCTCAGGGTATAAAGCGCAATGTGTCTATCGTAGTAGCCGTTTCGGTAGTTGCGGGACTGTTTCTGGCATTTATCATTTCCCGGGGCATTGTGGTTGTCCTGCGTAAGATAGCCGCCCAGATGGATGAAGGGGCCGAACAGGTAGCCTCTGCTGCCAGTCAGGTCTCATCGGCCAGCCAGTCCCTGGCCGAGGGCTCTTCAGAGCAGGCGGCGTCCATCGAAGAGACGTCCGCTTCCCTGGAAGAGATGTCTTCCATGACCAACCAGAATGCGGACAATGCCGGCCAGGCCGACGGGCTGATGACCGAGGCCAACACCGTGGTGAGCGGGGCCAATGATTCCATGAACGAACTGACCACGTCCATGGAAGATATATCCGCGGCCAGCGCCGAGACATCAAAGATCATCAAGACCATCGACGAGATCGCGTTTCAGACCAACCTGCTGGCGCTCAATGCAGCCGTGGAGGCAGCCCGGGCCGGGGAGGCCGGGGCCGGCTTTGCCGTGGTGGCCGATGAGGTCCGCAACCTGGCCATGCGGGCGGCAGACGCGGCCAAGAATACCGCCGACCTGATTGAGGGAACCGTGACCAAGGTGGATGCCGGTACCGGTTTGGTCAACCACACTAACGAAGCTTTCTCCCAGGTGGCGGACAGCGCCGCCAAAGTAGGCGAACTGGTGGCCGAGATTGCGGCGGCCTCGCATGAGCAGGCCCAAGGCATCGGGCAGGTCAATACCGCCGTGACTGAAATGGACAAGATCACCCAGCAGAACGCCGCCAACGCGGCAGAGTCCGCCAGCGCTTCCGAAGAAATGAATGCCCAGGCACAGCAGATGAAGACGATTGTGGATCAGTTGGTTGCCCTTGTGGGTGGCTCCGGAAAGGATAACGGTATACGCAAAAAGACAGATAGGCCTGTATCCAGAGCAATCAAAAAGTCCGTTGCGGTTCCGCAAAGAGAGGCCAATCAAATTTCGCACCCCCGGAACATTGATCCCAGTGAAGTGATCCCCCTGGAAGACGGGGATTTTAAGGATTTTTAGCCCAATACTGCCAAACCAATACTGTGTTGGGTATGGGGAGAACCCGCCGGGGACCTGGAGCAAGGGCCGCGCCTGTATCCAGGTCCCCAGGATTTCAAAGGAGGATTGTGATGCTGAGCTTAAAGACTATCATCGACAATCTGCCCAGCGCAGTGTTGGTGTTCAACAAGGATCGCCGGGCCATCATGGTCAACAAGATGGCGCAAGCACTGGTTGGTGCGTCGGAAGACGATTTGGTGGGCATGTGCGGTGGTGACCTTGTAGGCTGTATCCATGCCACCGAGACTCCGCAAGGGTGCGGATTTACAGCATCCTGCAAATTTTGCGGCCTGAGTTGTGCCATCGCGAGAGCTCTTGATGAGAAAGTAGATATCCCTCCGTTCGAAACCAGCATTGATACCGGTCCGGAAAATACCAGTTTTTATAAGATAACGGTAACCCTTTTCGAAATGCCGCCTTGGGGCCATCGCCATAATAACACGCTGGTAGCCATTGTAACGGTGGATGACGTCACTGAATTTAAAAAGCGGGAGCGCCTGGCAGCTGTGCTTGAGACTGTCGGTGCCATTTGTCACGAATTGAATCAGCCCCTGATGGTACTGACGGGACAACTCGACCTGTTGGAAATGGATGTCGGCCGCAACAGCCGCGTCCAGGTCCTGCGGGAGCAGGCCGAGCGCATGGGTGAGATCACCCGCAAGTTGCAATCGGTCAGGGGGTATGCTTCCAAGCCATTATTTAAAAAAGATTTGCGGATACTGGATGTGGAAAAGGCCTGTGCTTGAACAGATAGATGCAGGCTGTTAGCTGTCAGCTATTGGCTTATAGCTGCAGTGCCAAGACGGATCGTGAAGCGCCAAGCGCTAACTGTTAATGGCTATATCCTGAGGTTTCCCGGCAGCCTCTCCTGCCTGGATTCTTTACAATTGCAGCTGCAGTTCCCAGCGCTCTTCCGTCAGCGTCTGCCCCAGACCTGGCTGGTTTTCTGGCCGGCCTTCCGGAACCCGGCATTCGTATAGATTTTTTTGGCCGCTGCCAAGTAATCGATGGTCCAGAGAAAGATCGATGTGTAAGCTTTTTCCCGGCAGAAGGCGACCCCTCTGTCCACCAGGGATTGTCCAATTCCCAATCCCCGGGTATCCGGCTCCACTAAAAGCCAGCGTAGCTGGGCCGTATTTTTACCCGCATTGACTATGGCCATGGAACCGACGATGGCGCCGTTCTTTTCCGCCATCCAGAGGTTCTCTGTGGCAGGATCAAAGTTTTCCGCAAAAGCAATCAGGGGTTTACCTACATATAGATCGAAGGTTTCATCGAAACCGTATTCCTGGGCATACAGTACCCCGTGACGGTAGATAATGTGCCCGATGTCGCCGGGTTGGCGGGAACGGTATACAACGCCGGATGGATCCGGGAGTTTTTCAGATTTTTCTGGTTTTGTTTGCATTGATTATAAGAAGCACGAAAAACGAATATCAAAACAAATCCTAAATTCAAATTCCAAAATGACAAAAACAAAACAGGTGCCTCAAACCGAATAAAGATTTGAGGATTTACGTGTCCTTTGTTTCAGGTTTATAATTTTTGAACATTCTAATTTGTTTTGATATTCATATTCTGATATTCGAATTTTTTAGCGCTTGTTTTAGCCGCCTCTGAAGGGCATATCGATACGATTCTGTTTACTACAGTACCATCATCCTTTATTGATCCTTTCCATTTCCATTTCACGCACCATCCGCCGCAGTATTTTGCCGACTGCGGTTTTCGGCAGTTCGGCCACCCAGATAAACTCCGTCGGTACCTTATAAGCCGCCAGGTTTTCCTTGCAATATGTTTTCAGTGCTTCCGCATCCAGGGTTTTGCCGGTCTGGGGCACAACATAGGCCTTGACGGTTTCGCCCCGGTACTCGTCCGGGACCCCGATGGCGCATGCTTCGAGGACATCCGGATGCAGCATGAGGACCTGGTCCACCTCAGCCGGGTAGATATTGTAGCCACCGGCTACGATCATGTCTTTTTTGCGGTCGGCAATCGTCAGGTAGCCGTCTTCGTCCAGGTGCCCGATATCGCCGAGGTAGAACCAGCCGTCTTTGAGGACCGCGGCAGTCTCTTCCGGTCGCTTGTAATAGCCCTTCATCACCTGGGGACCCCGGATACAGATTTCACCGTCTTCGCCCGGGCCCAGTTCTTTTTCCCCGGTTTCCAGGTCCACGATCTTGATCTCCGTGTTGGGCAAAGGCACCCCCACGGTTCCGATTTTCACGGTACCCTTCCAGGGCGTGGCCGTGGCAAACGCCGTGTTTTCAGTGGCGCCGTAGACATCGTTGATCACAGCGCCGTGCAGGTCCCGCAACTGATTTAAAGTGTCCTCCGGCAACGGGGCAGCCCCGCCGAAATAGCCTTTGACAAAGGAGAGGTCCATCTCCCTGAATTCCTGAAGACCTAAAAGGCCCACATAGATCGTGGGTACCCCGGGCAGGAACGTGGGGCGGAATTTTTTGAGCATCTTGGTGATCACAGCCGGCTCCGGACGCGGGACCAGGACACAACTCCAGGCATTCCAGACAATCAGGTTCTGGCTGACCTCATAACCGGCGATGTGGAAGACCGGGTAGACTCCGACCAGCCGTTCCTGGTCGCCCCGTTTTATATCAGGAAACCAGGCGCTGAAGATCTGGACGGCACTGGAAATGTTGGCGTGGGTCAGTTCGACCCCTTTGCTGACGCCGGTGGTGCCGCCGGTATAGAGCAGGGCCGCGGTTTCGCTCCATTTTGCGCGGATTTCCACCGGGGTTTCGGGATACCGGTTGATCAGATCCATGAACGGATACACGTCCGGGTGGGGCTCGTCCTTGCGGTACATATCTTTTTTGATGAAGGGAAACAGCTGCTTGACCGGGAAGGGCAGATAGTCGTTGATATGGCAGGTGATAATTTTCTTGATGCCGGTCTGGGGCTGTAATTTCAGGACCCGGGGCAGCAGCAGGTCCAGCGTGACGATATAGGTGGTGTCCGAATCGTTCAACTGATGCAGCAGCTCACGTTCGGTGTAGAGCGGGTTGTTCATCACCGTGACTGCGCCAAGGAAATAGGCGGCATAATCGGCGATTATTGCCTGGGGCAGGTTGGGCAGCAGCATACCGACCTTGTCGCCGGGTTGGACGCCGAGATCGGCCAGCGCATTGGCGCAGCGGTATACCAGCTTTTGCAATTGCCCGTAGGTGAGCATTTTGCCCATGTAGATATAGGCCACGTGATCGGGGAAATCGCGGGCGGCGGCCTCCAGGGCCTCCGGCATGGTGGTTTCCTGCAGCTCGACTTCTGGGGGTGTACCTTCGGGATAAAAGCGGTGCCAGACTTTTGCTTCCATGGTGATGACCTCCGATTCAAGCGTTATCAGAAGATATCTTTGTACTCGTCAGCCTATCTATAACCCTGTCACCCTGCTTACAGCGTGCCTCAGCGCGACAGGTAAATAAACATGGAAATTGCCAGCTGCATATTTCTTCCTCAACTTTCGGTTTGATGAAAGCTTAGTTCAATTATCGCTATCGGGATTGAAATCGCAATCGCAATCGTTAATAACATGACCTTTCCAGATCCGATTTCGATCCCGATCCCGATAGCGATTTCGATTTTAGCTGAAACCCGACGTTGAGTTTCTTCTACATGTTCCTGGAGGCTGGGGCCGCAGGATTGGCTGCCCGGCATTTAGAGGTCTTATAGTTCCCGTCCCAATTCCTCCGCCTCGCTCATGGCCAGCATGAGATTGCGGGGTGTTTTGGCATCGCCGATCATGTGGACTTCGATGTCACGACCTTTCAACAGGTTTTTGGCATCCCGAACCGTGGTCATCGTTTCGGCCACAACGACGCTGTCATAGCCTTCCAGGAAAACGGTTTCGCCGTTGGCAACAAAGGTAACCCCATCGTCGGAGAAGGTCTTGATGCTGACCTGCTTCACGAGTTTGACCGAATCGCGTTTCAGGCGTTCGCGCAGGTAGTAGCGGTCGTTGGCGGACATTTCCTCGGCAAAGTGTCGTTTGCGGTTCAGGACGACCACTTCCTTGCCTTTTTCGGCCAGGTAGTCAGCGAGTACCAGCCCGGCCTGGTTGCCGCCCAGCACCAGGACCCGGTCACCCACGATTTTGCCTTCCAGTACTTCCGTAACGGTGCACAGGTCCATCCTGGTTTTAAACAGGCCCTTGATGATGGGCATTTCCGGCAGGCTGCCGGTAGTCAGGACCACCGCATCCGGAGTGATATCGTCCAGCAGTTTGGAGGAAAACGGTGTGTTCAGCCGCAATTCAACGTCCTGTTTTTCCATCTCGCGATTGAGAAAATCGATGATGTCCTTGATCTCCGACCGACCCGGCGGGATGGCTGCCAGGCGCAGGAGCCCTCCCACGGTTCCCTTTTCCTCGCAGAGAATGACGTTATGCCCCCGGCCGGCGGCAATCCCGGCCAGGGCCATCCCGGCCGGCCCGGCCCCTACCACCAGAACTTTTTTAGGGCTTGCGGCTTTATCATTATCCTTGAGCAGATACTCGCGGCCTACCTGGGGATTGACCACACAAGAGCCCGGTTCCAGGGCCAGCACGGCATGGATGCAGCCCAGGCAGCAGCCAATGCAGGGCCGCACATCCGCCAGATTGCCGGCCAGCGCCTTGTTGGGCAGCTCCGGGTCGGCCAGGAGCGAACGTCCCATGGCGATGGCATCGGCCTTGCCCTCCCTGATCAGGCGATCGGCCAACTCCGCGCTTTTGATACGGCCGACACCGATGACCGGTATGTTGACGACTTCCTTGACAGCTGCCGACAGGTGGATGAAACAGCCGTGGTCCACGTACATGGAAGGGATCGTCAACTGCTGTGATCCGTACACCCCGGCCGAGACATGCAGGTAGTCGGTTCCGTTTTCTTCCAAAATGGGCGCCAGGCGCAGGGCGTCGTCCAGGGTCCAGCCGCCTGCGATGTAGTCATCGCCGTTGATCCGGATCCCCACCGGAAAATCGGGTGCGGTTTTGGTTTTAATATCACGCAATATTTCCAGGATAAAGCGAATCCGATTCTCGAACGACCCGCCGTATTCATCTTCGCGCTTGTTGGCATTCAGCGATAGAAACTGGTTGACCAGGTAGCCGTGGGCGCCGTGGACTTCGATAAAATCGAACCCGGCCTCGTAACACCGTCGAGCTGCGTCCCCAAAGGAGGCAATCGTTTCCTTGATATCCTCGATCGTCAATTCCCGGGGGATGCCTTTGACCACCGCGGGTGCCGGAATCGGAGAGGGGGCTACCTTTTTGTCATGGTAAGATTGCCGGCCGCCGTGCATCAGCTGTACGCCGAAGCAGGAATCATAGGGTTTTACCGCTGCCACCATTTTTTTCAGGGCCGGTATGCACCCGTCGTCCCACAGGGCTGGCAGCCCGGGCAGTTCCAGTCCGGACGGGCTGACCCCGCCGCCGCCCACCAGCATCAGGCCGGCCCCGCCGCGGGCACGGGCAATAAAATAGCCGGTGAGCTGGTCGTTGACGTAGCCGTTGTCATCCACGCCGAAATTGATGCTCATGGAGGGCATCATCAGTCGGTTTTTAGCAGTCATCGATCCGATCTGGATGGGCGCAAAGAGGTGCTTGAGAGTCGTCATGTACAATCTCCAGGTTCAGCGTGGCAGGATCCAAATTGTCACTTCAGGCAGCCTGTATTCAGATCATTCAAAGGGTGTTTTGTCAACAAGCAATTGGGGTTGCACCGGGGCACTCGGGTTGCATCTGCAATATATGCTAAAAGTCGCTTGATCTCTGGAAAATGGAGCCGCGCCTTTTTTGGCGGCGCTTATCTTTTTGCGGCAGGACATGGTTGTCCTGATTGGGAAAATCGGGTACCTTCCCCATTCAATAACGACCTATATAGCGCGTTGCAAAAAGGAAAAATGAGTATGGAAAAAGACTGGAATTTCGATGCCATCATAGACAGAAGTAATACCGGATCCATGAAATGGGAACCAGAGGTATTGGTGGAAAAATTCGGACCGGGCAGAGAAGGGTTATTGCCCCTGTGGGTGGCGGACATGGATTTCAACTGCCCGTCCGTGGTGCGGCAGGCCATGGAAAAGCGCCTGGCCCACCAGATTTACGGATATACCATGCCGGACCCGGGATACTATGAAGCTGTCATTGCCTGGTATCGGCGCCGGCACCGGTGGGATATGCAGCGTGACTGGATCCTGACCACCCCGGGTGTCGTCCCCGCCACCAATTACATTGTCCAGCGCTTTTCCAAGCCGGGTGACAAAATCCTGCTCCAGACGCCGGTCTACTACCCCTTTGCCCAATCGATCACTGCCAACGGGCGGGGCGTTGCGGACAATCCCCTGAACATCGTGGACGGCCGGTACGAGATGGATTTCGAGGTCCTGGCCGAAAAAGTCAAGGATCCGAGAGTCAAGGTGGCCATCCTCTGCAGTCCCCACAATCCCGTGGGGCGGGTCTGGACAAGAGCGGAACTTGAGCAATTCGGGGAAATCTGCCTGGCAAGCCAGGTCCTGGTTTTTGCCGATGAAATTCATTGCGACCTGATCATGCCGGGAAGCAAGCATGTCTGTTTTCAAGATATATCCCCGGAATTTGCCCAACAGTCCATCACCGCCAATGCCGCCAGCAAGACCTTCAACCTGGCAGGCCTGCAGCAGTCGAATATCATCATTCCCAACCAGCAGTTGCGCAATGATTTTTCAATATATCTGGAAACGCTGGGTGTCGGTTCCAGGGGGGGCGGCACCCTGTTCGGGGCCATTGCCACCCAGGCAGCCTACAATGGGGCTGAGCCCTGGCTGGATGATCTGCTTGTCTATCTGCACTATAATTTTTTATTTCTGAAAGAAAACCTGGAAGCGAATCTGCCCGGGATTAAAGTCTTTGACCTGGAAGGCACCTACCTGGTGTGGGTCGATTTCAGGCCTTTGGGGCTTACACCGGAGCAAATCGTGCAACAGTTAGAAGGTGTTGCCGGATTGGCCCTGGACCACGGGGATTGGTTTGGAGCAAATGGTGCCGGGTTTGAAAGGTTCAACATTGCCTGCCCGTGGTCGATTCTGGAAAAAGCGGTTGCGGCGGTTGTGTCGGCCTTTCGCCGTTGAGCCGGTCACCAAGTGATCGAGATCCCTCTATATGCGAAGATCTGCCACCGCTTTTCAAATTTGGGGGGGGTGGCGGCGGTCCCGGAAACCTTCAAACCAGCCTGCCATCTTTTCTACGGTTCGTGGATAATGGATGTGGTTGATAAACTTCCCAGGTGGTCAGGCCATAACTATCATTCCGTGAGGTTAGCCTGACAACCTGGCCACCACGCTGGTGGGTAACAGTTTCAGCAACCGTCCCAGGATACACCAGGGCCAGACCGGCACCGTGGAAGACTTCACTTTGCGTTCGATCAGGTCGGCTATGATCGTAGCCCCCTTCTCAACGGAAATGAGAAAGGGCCGGCTGGGCAGCATATCGTTGAGGGGGGTATCGATATAGCCGGGATACAACACGGTGACATGGATGTCTTTCCGGATCACTTCCGCCCGCAAGGACTCCAGGTATATTGCAAAACCCGCCTTGGAGGCGCTATAGGACGAACTACGCGGCAGGCCCCGGCCCTGTTCGAGAAAGTGCTGGACGGCCACGTCCACTGTGGCTATGGCTCCCAGAAGATTGGTTTCGATGGTCTGGCGGGCTTTACTGAAGTCCCCCTTGCCCACCTTTTCACCCAGACCGATACCAGCGTTCGCAAACAGGATGTCCAGGCCGCCCAGTTCGGCGACACAGGTTGATATTGCCTCTGGGATTGAATCATAGGCCACCACATCCAAGGGGTGTACCACTATTGTGGCGTCCGGATGTTTGGCTTTTAAATCATCCCGGATGTCTTCCAGGGTCTCCAGCCGCCGGGCCTCCAGCGCCAGGGCGTATCCGCGTTCCGCCAGCCCATAGGCCAGCGCGCGACCGATGCCGGACGATGCACCGGTAATCAGTATTTTTTTGGTCATGCGGTTTTCTCCTTTAAATCACATCTTCCTCGGCAAATTGCCGGATCTGTTCAGCCGTGTAGCCGAATTCCTTGAGGATGGCTTCGGTGTTGGCCCCGAATCCGATTGAGGCATTGCGGACCGCACCGGGGGTTTGGCTGAGTTTTACCGGGACCCCCAGGGCTTTTTCCGAATGGCCGTTGGCGCCGGGCAGTTCCACCACCATTTCCCGTTCCTGGAACAGGGGATCCGCCAACACTTCTTCCAGGTTGCTGATCCCGCTGACGCAGACATCCTTCTGACCGAATTCCGCATCCCACTGGGCCATGGTTTTCTGCCGGAAGATATCGCGAAACGCGGCAATGATCTCTTCTTTTTTTTCTTCATCATACTGCAGCGCGATATATTGAGGTAAACCCAGGTGTTCACACAGGGTCTTCCAGAACTGACCCTCCACGGCCCCCACGGCGATATGCCGGCCGTCGGCGGTTTCATAGGTATTGTAGCAGGCATAGCGGTGCGAGAGCAGGGCATTGCCGCGTTCGGGAAACTGCCCACTGAATTGCTGCCAGATCATGGCGACCGGGAGCAGGCTCACCATGCTGTCTGTCATGGAGACATCGACATACTGTCCTTTACCCGTTTTCTCACGGGCAAACAGGGCCAGCAGAATCCCGATGGCGGCGTTCATCCCGCCGCCGGCCATATCGGCGAATTGCACGCCCGGGATGGCGGGCGGGCGGTCCGCTTCGCCCAGGATATTCAGGATGCCGGCATAGCCCAGGTAGTTGACATCATGTCCGGCCTTATCGGCAAACGGCCCGGTTTGTCCGTATCCGGTTACCGAGCAGTAGATGATGGCCGGATTCATTTGGCGCACCGACTCGTAATCCACGCCCAGGCGTTTGACCACACCGGGTCGAAACCCTTCCAGGACCACGTCGGCATCCTTGACCAGCCGCGTAAAAATCTGCCGCCCGGCATCCGACTTCAGATCCAGGGTCATGTGCTCCTTGTTGCGGCACACATTGGGCAGGAAAAGGCCGTCTTTGGCGTACTGTTTCTTGCCTTCGATAGCAATCACCCGGGCGCCGTGATCGGCCAGGATCATGGAGCAATACGGGCCGGGCAGCAGCCGGGAGAGGTCGAGTACGGTAACGCCTGATAGAGCACCTTGTGGTATCATGGTCGATTCCTTTTATGCAGTTAGAAACCCTTGCACATCGAACATTGATTGTTCAACATCGAACTTTGAACTGAGGACGCCTATGGGGCCAAGTTTATTACATCTTGATTCAAGAATCTGGTCGTCATCCCGGACTTGATCCGGGATCCAGTGTCATTACCGACAGATAGAATTCTGGATGCCGGATCGAGTCCGGCATAACGACGGAAAGGGTTTTTTGTAGCGGGCTTTAAACGCTGATTTCCGCCATGGGCCTCAACTGGTAAACCCCTTTTCCCACGGCCACGACGGTCCCTCCGGCATCCAGTAATTCAATTTCCAGGGTGAAATCGGCCTTGCCCTCCTGTTCGACCACTTTCTGAATCTCCCGGGCCTGTTCAGCCGTCATGGATATCGCTGCGGTAATGTCGGTTCTGGCTGGTCGTCGAAAACGGATATGCACCTCCTTGACAATCGGGTAGTAACGGGTGACGTCAAAAGTGGTCAGATACAATGCGCCGGCCGGCATTTCCGCCAGGGTAAACAGGGCGCCGGCATACATGCTGCCAATATGGTTTCCATTCCCTTCCAGCGGGGCCGCCAGCTTGACATAACCCGGTTTCAGTTCCAGGGCCTGGATGCCCATGCGTTCGACAAACGCAAAGGGCTTTTCAATAAACAATTTTATCTCATCATACGAAAGTTCCATATAAGGCACCCATTCTCAGTAAGGGTTACTTATGATGATGCGCGCACGCCCAAACGGTAGATTTTAGTTCAGAGCAAGGCCTGAGCTTTTTTTAAACCGCAGGCAGAGATGTGCCTATGTTGAGGATTTAAAAATTGCGAAAACGCAGCTCTGGGCTAAAAGATGCTGTTTGGGCGTGTGCGCATCAGAGTCCCATGAATTTGGCCGCAATACCCTTCATAATCTCATTGGTGCCGGCAAAAATCGACATCACCCGTACATCCCTGAACGCCCTCACGATGGGGCTTTGTTCCAGAAGGCCGTATTCCCCCATCAGATCCAGGGAGCGGTCGGCCACGCGTCGGGCCATTTCCGTGGTCCAGTATTTGGCCATGGACGTTTCCACGATGATTTCCAACCCTTCGACATGGTCGGCCACCAGTTTGTCGAGAAATGTCCGGCCGATCTTGACTTCGGTGGTCATTTCCACCAACGCGAACTGGGCGGCCTGGTACTTGGAGATGGGTTTACCGCCCACTTCAGTCTCTTTGCAGTAGGCAGTGATCCACTCCAGGACGCGTTCGGCCGTCACCACGCCGCCTATGGCGGTGGCCAGCCTTTCCTGCTGCAGTTTCTGCATGAGCATCAAAAAGCCGTCGCCTCTATTCCCAATGCGGTTATCAACCGGGATCCGGCAGCGGGAAAAGAACAGCTCGGCAGTATCCTGACTCCACCAGCCCATCTTCTCCAGGTGCCGTCCCCGGGTGAAGCCCGGCGTGCCGTCTTCGACAACATAAAGCGACAGAGCCTAGTAGGGATTTTCCTCTTTCGGGTCACGGGCGGCAACGATGACCAGATCACAATTGATGCCGTTGGAGATAAAGGTCTTGGAACCGTTGAGGACGACTTCATCACCTTCTTCCACGGCCGTGGTACCCATTGCGGCCAGGTCGCTGCCGGCATCCGGTTCGGTCATGGCAATGGCGGTGATAATATCGCCGTTGACACAACCGGGCAGGTATTTCCGTTTCATCTCCTCCGACCCGAAGGAACTGATATAGGGCACCACCACATCACTGTGCAGGGCGGTGGCCAATCCAGTATGGCGGGTGCGCGACATCTCTTCGGCGATGATCAGGGCGTATAGAAAGTCGCCGCCGCGGCCCCCGTATTCCGGGGAGACGTCCGGGCAGAGATAACCGGCGCGGCCGACTTTGCGCCAGATCTCCTTGGGAACGATGTGGTCGGTTTCCCACTGGTCCGTAAAGGGCGTTACTTCTCTTTCACAGAAAGTCCGCACGTTTTCGCGAAATTGTTTGTGTTCGTCGGAGTATTGGATGATGTCCATTATGCCAGCCTCCCGAGCAGAGATTTTGAGATGACCTTTTTACGGTGAGAGCCTCCGCTGCCTACTATCTCAAGCGCCTTGGCATCGCGGTAAAACCGCTCGACCTCCTGTTCGGTCATGTAGCCGTATCCGCCGAAGAGCTGGATGGCCTCATCGGTCACGGCAAAGGCTGCGCGGCCGGTTGCAACCCGGGCCATGGCCGGCAGGGCGGCATCCTTGCCGTTGTTGCCGTATTCTGCCGCAGCCCGGTAGGTGATAGACCGGGCCAGCTCTATCTGCGTAGCCATGTCGGCCAGCTTGTGCTGGGTGACCTCGAACTGCGCAATTTTACGATCGAACTGCTCCCGCTGTTTGACATAGGCCAGGGCCCGATCGAAAGCTCCCAGGGCAATGCCAAGGGCCTGGGCCGACGCCGTGATGCGTCTGGCCATGAGATACTTCTCATAGAGCGCCAACCCCTTGCCGCGCTTGCCGATAAGGTTGGTCTGCGGTACCAGGACATCCTGAAAATGGACGGTGGCCACGGAACTCATCTCCATGCCCAAGGTTTTCCCCTGCGGCGCAACCGTGAGACCGGGGCTGTCGTTTTCCACGAGCAGCAGGCTCAAACTTTTTTCAGGTTTGGCCTCTGGTTCGGTCCGGCACAAGACGATGAAAAAGCAGGCCGCAGCACCGTTGACGACATAGCCCTTTTCACCCGTCAGAACGAAGTTGGCCCCCTCGGCAACGGCCCGGGTGTCCGTGCTGGGCATGGCTGCCAAGGCGCCCGGGTCACAAAATGCACCGGCGCAGAGGGTTTCGCCTTCGGCTACCGGCGGCAGGTACTTTTCGCCCAGTTCCGCGGAGCCGAAATCAGCCAGACACTCGCCTGCCATGGCGGCGTTGGTCAGGGCCAGGCCGGTGGTGGAGTCTTTGCGGCAAAACTCTTCCGCAACCAGGCAATTTTCTACCAGCCCCATGCCACCGCCCGAAACTTCTTCCGGGAAATGGATCCCGATGAAGCCCAGGTCAGCGGCTTTCTTCCAGATCTTTTCGGGAAATCGGCCGGCCTTTTCAAATTCGATGACCTGGTCCTTGTCGAATTCGCCCTTCGCGAATTCACGGGCGGCTTTCTGGATCTCTTTTTGAGACCGAGTCAGTGCAAACATCATCTCTCTCCACTTCTATAGTTGTGCAGTGACTAAAATGAGCTAAAGTGACCTAAACTTGCGGAATCGCTTCGCTCAGCCAGTTAATGCGTTTCCGGATTTAAACATGTAAAGCAATTATGCATCATACTTGCCTATGATCGAGATACTGCAGATGTTCTGGAACGGAAACCCGCCCAGGTTGTGGGTCAGGCCGTAGCGGGGGTTCTCGATCTGCCGCTCGTCGGCCCGGCCGTGCAGTTGCAGGTACATTTCATAGAGCATCCGCAGCCCGGAGGCCCCTATCGGGTGGCCGAAGCATTTCAGGCCGCCGTCGACCTGGCAGGGTACGGTGCCGTCCAGGTCGTAGAAGCCGTCCAGGATGTCGCGGACCGCTTTGCCCCGTTCGGAAATGTGCAGGTCTTCCATGGTCACCAACTCCGTAATGGAGAAGCAGTCATGCACCTCCATCATGCTGATCTCCTCTTTGGGATCCGTAATACCGGCCTCTTCATACGCTTTGAGGCTGCATTTGGTGGTGGTCATAAAATGATCGCCGTCCCATTCGTTGTAACCGACTTCTTCGCCGCTGCTTAAAGCCAATTGGAGGGCCTTGACGGATACAAAATCCTTTTTGCCGAGCTTTTTGGCAATTTCAGGCGTGGTTACGATGGCGCACGCGGAACCGTCCGAAACGCCGCAGCAGTCAAATAGCCCCAGCGGGTGGGCGATGATGGGCGACGCCATAACCTGGTCGATGGTCACCTTCTTGCGCAGGTGCGCCTTGGGATTCAAAAGACCGTTGTCGTGGCTTTTGGCCGAGACGTGCGCCATGGCCCTTTTCAGGTCCTCGTCCGGGATTTTGTATTTGGCAGCGTAAGCGGAAGCCAGTTGGGCGAAGGAGCCGGGCGCGGTCAGGTTGGGCCACCACTGCCAGGAGAGGCTGCCGTGACCGGATCCCGGGTTGGGCAGGCCCCCGTATCCGGTATCTTTCAACTTTTCCACCCCCAGGGCCAGGCAGATGTCGTAGGCCCAGGACGCCACCCCGTAGCAGGCGCCCCGAAAAGCCTCTGTCCCGGTAGCACAGTAGTTTTCCACCCGGGTGACCGGAATCATCGGCAGGCGCAGGGTGGTGGCCAGGGGCATACCGGTTTTACCGACATTGACCTCTTCCAGGCAGGTTCCCAGCCACGCGGCGCCGATATCCTGTTTTTCGATACCGGCATCATCCAGGCATTCTTCGAAGGCTTCCACCATCAGTTCTTCGGCCCCGGCGTCCCAGCGTTCGCCGAATCGGGTGCAGCCCATCCCGATGATTGCCACCTTATTTCTTATTCCTGTTGCCATAATCCTATCTCCTTCTATATAGAAAAAAGCTTTTCTATCAATTGTGATTTCATCACATCGCCTTCAATGATCAGTTTGCCGGATGTATACGCCTGCATGGCCGGCAGTTGGCCGGTCATCATGTCACCGAAATCAGGCGCCGCCATCTTTAGGGTGCAAATCGGTTTTGCATGGGCACCTTTTTCAATTGTGCAGGTTTGATTTTTAATGGTGCAATGCCATTCGCCGCCCCCTGGGCCGGAGATGATGAACTGGAAGACGACCTCTACCCCGGCGGCGGCGTCCGCCTTGAATGTTCCGGCCAAGTTGTCGAAGATGGCCTGGATATCCGGACCGGTTGCTGTGGGCGTCTCCTCTTCTTCAGCGGATTCTTCCGGGGCGGGCGTAATCAGGCCCATGAAGGCGGCGTTGACATCAGCCAATTCCTTGGTGCCCCCGATGGTGTTGATGGTGTTCCAGTTGGCCTCGATGTCTTCCACCGAGGGCGGATTGTCGGCATCCCCGATCTGGGCCCCGGCCCCGGTCAGGATCGCGGCCCGGTTGAAATACCCCATGCCGGCGTTGAAGATTGCGCCGGACTCGGTGCATTCGTCGCTGCACAGGTAGGCCACCATGGGAACCACGAATTCGGGTTGGGCCTTGGCGAAGATATCCGGCGGCATGATGTCTTCGGTCAGCCGCGAGGCCGCCAGGGGGGCGATGGTGTTGACCTTGATGTTGTACTTCTTGCCTTCCAGCTTGAGCGTGTTCATCAGGCCGACCAGGGCCATTTTGGCGGCCGAATAGTTGGTCTGGCCGAAGTTGCCGTAGAGCCCGGCTGCGGAAGTGGTCATCACGATCCGGCCAAAACCGTTTTCTTTCATGGCCGCGAATGCCGGGCGGGTGACGTGGTAAGCACCGTGCAGGTGCACGTCCATGACCGCCTGCCAGTTCTCCGGTTCCATCTTCAGAAAGCTCTTGTCCCGGAGAATGCCGGCATTGTTGATCACGATGTCGACCCGGCCGAAGGTGTCCAGGGCGCATTTGATGATATTTTCGCCGCCTTCCACCGTGGCCACGTTGTCGTAATTGGCGACGGCCAGGCCGCCGAGGGCCTCTATTTCGCTGACCACTTCATCGGCCGGCGCGGCACTGCCGTCACCGCTGCCGTCCCTCGCGCCGCCCAGGTCATTGATAACCACCTGCGCACCGCGCACGGCAAGCTCCAGGGCATAGGCGCGGCCCAGGCCGGCCCCGGCCCCGGTTATGACGGCAACCCGGCCGTCATACCGGATCCTGTCCATCTCTGCGGCGGCGCCCGGCACCGGGACCGCTTTCCAGAAATAGTTCACGAAACCGCGGTCCTTGTCGGCCACCCGCTTGCGAAAGACCATCTGCATGGGCAGGCCCACTTTAAGGTCATCGAAGGCGCAGTCGGTAAAATCGGCCATCATCCGGCCGCCGCCTGCGAACTGGATCATACCGTACTTGTGCGGCGGGTCCACGGAGACGGCCAGCAGGTCGCCGGTAAAGGTCTTGATTTTAGCCGGCACGTCGGCAAATTCGTAATCGTCCTGGCTGTGGTGGGCGCCGCACCTCGGGTTTACGCAGATGTCCATCCTGGGGAATTGGGGCGTGTCGCACTCACGGCATTGGCCGCCCACCAGGCCGAGAATCATATCCCGCTTGCGCCACAGGGTCGTCATGGCGGTCTGGGTGGGGGCTTCCGCGCGGATCCCCATTTCCGGGTCGATCAACTCCCGGAATTTGAGCCATTTAGCGTAATTGTCGGTGGTTTCCTTGTTGGCCAGGGATCCGGATACACCGGAGCGCGGGGCCAGTTTTTCAATTGCATCGGTAACGACGAAATAGAGGGCGCTGCAGCCCTGGCCGAATCCGGCCACCACGATCCGGTCACCGGGGCGCGCTTCTTCCAGGGCCCGGGCCAGCATCAGCAGTGGATGGGCGACTCCGGTTTCCCCACACTGTTCGTGCATATTGCCCATGACCTTTTCCGGGTCCGCCGCGAGCTTGCGGGCAATATTCTTGTGTTCGGCCTTGAAGAAGCAGGGGTACACCAGGCGGTCTACATCCGCAATGGTAAGTCCCAGTTTGTCCAACAGACCGTTGACGGCCTCGGGGATGATCTTGGCATAGCCCTCGTCACGGGTCCAGCGCTCCTCCCACATGTAGTCGTACTGTTTTTCACTGCCGCGGTAGTGGGGCACGAAGTCGTAGGATACGCTGTAAGAGCCCTTATACTCGGCGATTACATCATCACTGCCCACCAGCATTGAAGCCGCGCCATCACCGAACCACATTTCATAAAAATAGCCGGGCCTGGTTTCGCGTTTGTCGGCCGCCGTCACCAGAATATTGCGGCGTTCCCCGCTCTTTACCGATTCAAGTGCTGCCAGCAGGGCATTGGTACCGGCCTTCTGGGACGCGGTATAATCGGCGGCCAGGATACTGCTGGGTAGGTTCAAGGCTGTGGCCGCAATACCGGCGTTCTGGCGGTCGGCAAACGGCAGGGTGGTCGAGGCCAGGTAGAGGCCGTCCAGGGCGGATTTGTCCCGGCCGACCAGGCAATCCCGGGAAGCGGCCACAGCCATGGTGAGGGCATCCTCATCCCAGTTGCACATGGAACGTTCGCCTTGGGCCACCCTGACGATGGCCGGGGCAAACCAGCCCATGTTCTGGAAGATGGCCATGCGATCTAGGCGCAACCTTGGTATATAGGCACCGTATGAAGTAATTCCGATCATTGTGTTTCTCCTGTTAAGGTGTTCCGGTTAAACCTTCAGTCTTCAGCCTTCTACCTGATGTGGTTTAAAAGAAACGGACACTTTGCTAAGAACGAAATATCAGAAAGCGAGGTGTCCAATGAGTACTCAAAAAACCAGACGGAGTTTCACCCAAGGGTTCAAGGATGATGCTATCAGCCTGG
>Ga0209783_1000018_pt1 | contig 97064 bp, 81 predicted proteins | sample WorMetfiPIANOSA1_FD_187395 | JGI IMG/M metagenome (GOLD analysis project Ga0209783, IMG submission 187395) | Marine gutless worms symbiont microbial communities from Max Planck institute for Marine Microbiology, Germany - Olavius filocauda... | ecosystem: Host-associated > Annelida > Digestive... | reverse complement strand
CCAGGCTGATAGCATCATCCTTGAACCCTTGGGTGAAACTCCGTCTGGTTTTTTGAGTACTCATTGGACACCTCGCTTTCTGATATTTCGTTCTTAGCAAAGTGTCCGTTTCTTTTAAACCACATCATCTTGTCCTGCGACTTGTCCGGCGAAGCTTTTTAAGCGTAGACGGAAGCTTTATAAGCGAAGTGGGAAGCTCAAGGAGCGAAGACTGGACTCCTACCCACGTGAACTTTCCGACTTCCGTTTTCTGCCGTCTGATCTCTTGCCCTTCTCTCTATGCCCCATGCGCTATGCCCTATGCGGCAGCGTAATTTTCTGGATCGCTGACGAACCCTTCAAAATTCTGCTCGAATAAAAATTTTGTGATCATCTCACTGACCTTGTCGGCCGTGTCGACTTGGTAATATCCCTTTTCGTTGCGGGGGGCATTGGCCTTGGCGTTGGCGACGATGTTTTGCAGAGCGGCAGCGGTGATGGTGATGTTGGCGTTTACGACGACGGAATCATTCATTTCGTTTCACTCCGGGAATAGGTTGTTTAGACTGAAAGCTGAAGACTGAAGCATGGCCTGAAGTCCGAGATCTGAAGTCAGATTTAAATCCAATTCTTAACCCACTGCTATAAACCTCCAGCCTCATTTACTTTTTGTATCAGCCTGTTTAGTCGATCTAGTTTGAAAGTTCAACAAGCGAAAATATCGCAATTGCATAGAAAACGGTGCAGAGGTTCCTTGAGAATTGTGCAATCTAATTCATATCAGTTTTACACTTTGCCTCCACAGTTAGAATATGCAGGATTGGGTATGTTTAAGATATCCTATTGATAACAAATATTTGCAACCCATATCTATAATTCATTGGACCCTGCGAGCCTCCTTAAAACCTCCTGGCATGCCTCTTGATAATGGGTGATGGAATGCCTGCGTAGACTGCGGGTTAAATCACCTGGGTTTGAGTGGATGGTTGGGTTTTGCTTTTTCCTAACACTTAAAACCTAAAACTTAACACGCTCGCAGAGCGAGCATAAAGGAGGTTGGAATGAGGAGTCTCAGGAGTATTGGACGTTTAGTGGCCGCTGTATTTGTTGTTGTTTTCATCATGACCGGAGTTGCCGTTGCAGGGTATGCTCTCAAAGTCAATATCAACAATGCCACCGTGGAAGAGCTCACCCAGCTCAAACGGATCGGGCCTAAATATGCGGAAAAAATTGTGGCTTTCCGCAAGGCCAACGGGCCGTTCAAGTCGGCCGATGAACTGGTGAATGTGCCGGGGATTGGGTCGAAGACGGTGGAGGAGAATAGGGACATCATTGTAGTGGAATAGTTTCAAATGGGCCCCGGTTGGTTCTACACTGGCCGGGGTCCCTTTGTCTCTAAATGCTATAGACGTCAGAGGTCAGACGTCGGAGGCCGGTAAAGGCAAGAGGAATGGAAGGGCACTATGACTGATGTCAGATGTCGGAGGTCTGAGATCAGAGGGCAACAAGTGCAAGAGGTCGGATGTCTGAGATCAGAGGTCGGCAAATGCTATAAGTCTGATATCTGACGTCAGAAATCAGAAAGAGCGTAAAGTTTCGGCTAATCGCTTTTAGCAGAGGGCGGATGCCTCAAGACCGAGATATCTATACATGCAGTATCTTGTGCGTAAACAACATGTAAACCCAAAGATGTTAGAGGTGTATTTTGGAGGCTAAAAGGATTAATTCGGCTATGGAGCTAAGAGTTTACAAGGCCGCTTACAATCTCGCGATGGAAATATTTGATTTAAGTAAGAAGTGGCCTAAAGAAGAAAGATACTCACTTACCGATCAGGTTCGGCGATCATCACGTTCAGTATGTGCCAATCTGTGTGAAGCCTGGGCCAAAAGGCGGTATAAGGCCCACTTTATTAGTAAACTCACGGATTCTGATGCTGAAAATAGTGAAACCCGCACATGGCTGTGCTTTGCCCGGGATGGAAAATATCTTACTCAGCAAGAATTCAGTAGACTGGATGGTAATTGTCGGACTGTTGGTGCCATGCTTGGGTCAATGATCCTAAAGCCGCATCCTTTCTTGCTCAAATTGAAATAGGGTTCCTAACAGTGCTTTAAAACCGTCATCTGACTTCTGTCCTCAGATCTCTAAGGTTTTCTGGGCCTGCCCGTCGATTGTTATCCCATTTTAAAACCGTGTCCGCTGTATTCTCCGCTCCACCTGAGGCACTTGTCGAGGTTGATGGTCTTGGTGCTGAAAAAGCCCGACAGATAAGAGAAGCGTTGGAGGCGGTTTATAAAGATGGAAGGTAGAAGGCTGAAGACTGACGTCAGACGAAAAGCTAAAATGAAAGGTTAAGGAGGAATATGCGTGATCATACAAAACTCAGAGCGTTTGAATTGGCTGACGAAGTGGCGGCCATGGTCTACGAAATTACAGCAGGATTTCCCAAAGAAGAGAAGGGTGGCCTGACTGCTCAAATGCGGTGTGCCGCAGTGACGGTCCCATCAAAAATAGTGGAGGGCTGCACGTGCGAGGTTCAGAAGGATTTCCGGGGGTTTCTCTATACAGCATACGGATCATTACGAGCACTTCGTTATCAGTTGGGACTATCAAAACGGTTGGGTCTGGTGCCAAACCAAGACGGTCCAGAACCAGAGGATTTAATTATTGAAACTGAGAAAGTGCTGTACGGATTAATCCGATCGCTAAAAAAGACATCTAAGATAGATAAAAACAGTGGAGCTTAGAGACCCCTTGAAATGACGGGATCTACGATTTACGACAGGGCAATCCAAATCCTGGGCCTCTGAGGCTGTACCGTAATTGTCAAAATTATTTGGTTGGCAAAGCCGTCATCCCGGACTTAATCCGGAATCCAGCCCTTCAATGGAAGGGCCACCATAGTTGTTGGAAAGTCAGGTTAGGCACGGGTCGAAAAAGCTGCGGCTCTTTACAGATCATCAAAAGCCTCGTCATCTTCAGGGCTGTTCCATTCTTCGAGAGTTTCGGATACCGATGCTTTGGTATCCCGGCAGACCGACAACCGATATTTGTCACGTTTGGAATATTATTTTGACAATTGGTCTATAGCTGATAAAAACGGATTTTCGATCAGAATCCCTTCAATTGCTTGGCCATGGTTCAAATCTTCGGTAAAGATTTTATCTGCTCCTCCCTGGTAGGCAGCGGCGACGATCAGTGAATCCCAGAAATACAACTGGTATCGCTCCTCAATTTCGGAGGCATGCATGAGTGTTTCTGGGGAGTTTAACTCCACCCGCCAGGCTGCATAGTTGGACACAAGTCCCCTGGCAGTAGCCCGGGACAAGGGAGAGGGGATCTTCCTGGTTACATTCACATAAAATTCCTGGAGGACCTGGTTGCTCAAGACGCCCGTACCGGCATCCCAAATGTCCATCAGCAGACGCGCTGCTCTGTCTTTTTTTTCACCAGCGTCCAGATCATGTGCATATATGAGGATGTTTGTGTCAACGAAGAGCTTTTCTGTCATGCAATTCCTCGCGGGTCGCCCGGATTTCACCGCCTAAATGAAACCCGGATAATAGGTGTGAAAAGGCACTCTTCCTGGCCTGCTCATAGAGTTCGGATTCCGCCACAAGCTTTTCAACTTCCTGGCCAAGCATACGGCTAACCGACGTCCGGCGCCTGGCAGCCAGTATTTTTGCCTTCAATATCAAATCATTATCAAGAGATAGCGTGATGTTCTGTTTCATGATATGCATGTCCTTTATGTAACACGTAAATTACGTGTAGTACGTAATATGCGTGATGTCAAGGGGGGCAGTATATACAACAAATTGATATCGAACAATGAAATGAGAGCAGATACTATACATCCTGAGATGCACGGCTCGCGCCAGTGGTCTGCCATTCGGCGAGCGTTTCAGCGATGGTCGGATGATTGGCTTTTATATATAGAGCCAGGTGGATTTCGACTGCTCTGTCGATCCGGGTAATATGTGCTGGTGGCAATTCACCGATGAATTTTACGATCCGGCTTTTATCAAGGGTGCGAATCTGGTCGGCTTTTACCTTTGAGTCTTTGGGCAGGTTTGCGGTGCCTTTCGGTATATAGACTTCAAAGGGATAGCGATTTTTCAGATTCTTTGAAGTGATGGGCAAGACGGTAACGGTGGCGGCGAATGTGTTGTTCTTATTATTGGAAACAATCACGACCGGGCGTGTTTTGGCTATCTCTCTGCCGATAACCGGGTCAAGAGCGGCGAGCCAAACTTGCCCCCGCCGAATAGTAATTGATTCATTGCTAATCAAAATCGACCTTTTCTTGTGTCTTCGGTATTTCGTCTTAAGTATACGTTATGATACGGTTTTATATAGACCAAACACTAAAATGTGAAATAGATGAATTCAAGCTCTTATGAATTCATTAATATTCATCCCAGCCCTCAAGATCAGCAGCTTCGAATTCCCCAGACAGTTTCAAGCTTTCCTCTCTTGAGGCGCGATAGCCCTCGGCAAGAAGAGATTCAAGTCTTTCCCTTTCAAACTGTTTTATTCTGAGTTTCACCGCCTCGGAGATGAACTGGCTGCGCTTTCGAGGGCCGGCCAAAATATCCAAAGCCTCGACGAGATCTCGTGGCAGGGTGATGTTCATTCTGACAGTCTCTGTATCCATCGCACCCCTCTAGTGTGTAATAGTATGCACCAATATATACACAATTAATACACACGTCAAGTTTCAATATGGAACAGGTCTTTTTCAACAGCGCGACCATCTGTTTCTGTGGACATTTAAAATTATGTGTATTTTTAAATATTTTGTTGACATTCACAAACACCTGGTGTTCAATTGTTGAACGTTCAGGTTTTGAACGCTTGAAAAGCTGCAATTTGTATATTTTCTAATTATTCAGTACGCTTACGGTGTTAACGTCCTGTAAATCATCGGGCGGAGCTGTCTCGGGCCGGCGGTCCGAGACCAGATGACTGAAGTCCGAGATCGGACGACGGAAAACCGAAAGCAGGAAAGCAAGACGTCAGAGATCAGAGGACTGAAGACAGGGAAGCAAACGGCAGATATCAGAGTACTGAAGTCGGAAACGGCTAACCTGACATCCGACATCCGACCTCAAGTAACCTATCCCTCATCCTGCCCCCAAAACACCCATCCACAGATGACCAACAATCTATCGTAAATAGAGTATGGACACCCAGGAACTGCGAACCCTGAAATTGCTTGAAGAGATTGAGAGTGAGCAGTCGCCTAGTCAGCGTGATCTGGCGACGCGTCTGAATATCTCCCTGGGACTGGTGAATGCATTCATGAAGCGTCTGGCTAAAAAGGGCTACTTCAAGATCACCAACATCCCCAGAAACAGGATGCGGTACATTCTGACGCCCAAAGGGGCCGCTGAAAAGACGCGCCTGACCTACGAGTATATCCAGTATTTCTTTCAGTTCTATAAAAATGCCCGTTCAAAACTGAACACACTTTTCAGGGACTTTGAGAAACAGCGAATTGAACGCGTCGCATTTTTTGGGGCCGGTGAGCTGGCGGAGATAGCATTCATCTCTTTGCAGGAGACCAGCATCACCTTGGCGGGAATCGTGGACGACGTCCGGGCCGGGGAAAGATTTATAGGCATGCGGATTGTTGCTCCCGAGGAGATTCAGACCCTCAAGTTTCAAAAGATCGTGGTGACGGACATAGAGTCTTCCGGTGGTGCCATGAAAGAAATCCTGGGCCACGGGATCGCCCGCAGCAAGATTGCCCTGCTTTAATCTTCAGTCTTCAGCCTTCAACCCAAACCCCTAAAAAAACATGAACCTTAAAAACAAAAAAATATTGGTGACCGGCGCCGACGGATTCATCGGTTCCCATTTGACCGAAGCACTGGTGGAACAGGGCGCGGATGTCAGGGCGTTTGTTTTCTACAACTCGTTCAATTCCTGGGGCTGGCTGGATCAATCCGCGGAAGAAATCAAAGAAAACATCGATGTTTTTGCCGGTGATATCCGCGACCCGTTTGGGGTCCAAAAAGCCATGACCGGCTGTGACGTGGTGTTTCACCTGGCGGCTTTGATTGCTATCCCGTATTCCTACCACAGTCCGGCTGCCTACGTGGACACCAATGTGAAAGGCACCCTGAATGTCGTGCAGGCCGCCCGGCAACTCCAGGTGGAAAAAGTCATCCATACCTCCACCAGTGAAGTGTATGGCACAGCCCGTTATGTGCCCATTGAAGAGGAGCATCCATTACAGGGACAGTCGCCTTATTCCGCTTCCAAAATCGGGGCCGACCAGATCGCGCTCTCATTCCAGCGTTCCTTCGAAACACCGGTTGCTGTTATCCGGCCCTTCAATACTTACGGCCCGCGACAGTCGGCCCGGGCGGTGATTCCCACGATTATCACGCAGCTGGCTTCCGGAAAAAGGAAAATCCAGCTTGGAGCGACCAGCCCGACACGTGATTTCAGTTACATTACCGATACCGTGGAAGGTTTCCTTGCGGTGGCAAGGGCCGAAGCGTCCGTGGGCGAGGTGATCAACATCGGCAGCAATTTCGAAATTTCCATCGGAGCGGTGGCTGCTACAATTGCGGAGGTGATGGGTGTTGACCTTGAAATAGAGACGGATGAAGTTCGCCTGCGGCCTGAAAACAGCGAGGTCGACCGTCTCTGGGCTGATAACAGCAAGGCAATCCAGCTGACGGATTGGCAACCGGTTTATGGCGACAGTGCCGGTTTCAAAAAGGGACTCCAGGAAACGGTTGCCTGGTTCAAGAACCCGGAAAATCTCAAGGGCTACAAAACGGACATCTACAACATCTAATGAAATCTGCGAACCCGGAAATCATCCTACGGGCAGTTCTGCAAGCCCTCCCGCAAGACCGGGTGCCGGCAGCTCTGCACGAGCCGCGTTTTGCCGGCAACGAATGGGCCTATGTCAAAGAGTGTCTCGACACCGGCTGGGTTTCATCGGTCGGCAAGTTCGTGGACGATTTCGAGCATCGTCTGGCGGACTACACTGGCAGCCGGCGGGCCGTAGCCGTGGTGAATGGTACCGCTGCCCTGCAAGTCTGTTTGCAGCTCGTCGGGGTGCGGGCCGGTGATGAAGTCCTCGTCCCGGCGCTTTCCTTCGTGGCGACCGCCAACGCGGTCAGTTACTGCGGAGCCGTTCCCCATTTCGTGGACTGCGAGGAGCGCACCCTCGGGCTCGATCCGGCCAAGCTGGCCGCGTACCTGCAGGATATCGTGAAGCCCGGTGCGAACGGTATTGTAAATCGACGCACGGATCGCCGGATCAAGGCGGTGGTACCCATGCACACCTTCGGACACCCGGTTGACCTGGATCCCTTGGCGGACGTGTGTGCCCGCTTCGACCTGGAATTGGTTGAAGATGCTGCTGAATCACTGGGATCGTTTTACAAGGGTGAACACACCGGTAACCGGGGCAGGGTGGCTGCCTTGAGTTTCAACGGCAACAAGACCATCACCACCGGCGGCGGCGGCGCGGTTATAACCAATGATGTACAGCTTGCCGACCAGGCCAAGCACCTGACCACCACCGCTCGGGTGCCGCATAAATGGAATTTCAGCCATGATCACATCGGCTACAATTTCAGGCTGCCCAACCTCAACGCCGCCCTTGGCTGCGCGCAACTGGAGCAATTGCCCGCTTTTTTGGAATACAAGCGCGAATTGGCACAGCGTTATAAATTGATTTTTGCGGACGTTGCCGGTGTTCGTTTTTTTACCGAACCCGAGTTTGCCCAAAGCAATTACTGGCTGAACACGCTCCTGTTAGAGGAGGCATCCGTAGCTATACGCGACGATATCCTGGAGAAATTGAGTCACGGCGGGGCTATGGCCCGGCCTGCCTGGACCCTGTTAAGCCGCCTGCCCATGTATCAAGACTGCCCGCGGGATGACCTGGCGGTTGCCCGCCGGCTGGAAGCCGCCATCATCAACATTCCCAGCAGCCCGGGACTGCTTGCCGATGGAGAAGCCGCTTGAGTGCCAATAGCAACAGCCGGCCGCAAATACTCGGCCTGGTTACCGCCCGGGGCGGTTCCAAAGGCATCCCCTGTAAAAATATAGCGTTGCTGGCCGGCAAGCCATTGATTGCCTGGTCCATTGAGGCCGCCCTGGATGCACGTTTGCTAGACCGGGTCGTAGTTTCGACGGATGCGGAAGACATCGCTGCGGCTGCCCGTCAATACGGTGCAGAAGTCCCTTTCATGAGGCCGGCGGAACTGGCCGGCGACGATTCCCCGCATATCGATGTGGTCCTGCACGCAATCAAATGGCTGGGGGACCACCAGGATTATCAGCCTGACTACGTCATGCTGCTGCAGCCGACTTCACCGTTTCGGACCGATGAGGACATCGACGGCGCAGCGCGGGTGGCCGCCGAGAAAGATGCCGCTGCCGTGCTCAGCGTCTGCACGTCGCCGGTGCATCCGTTTTTTCTGAAGACGCTCAGAAACTCGGACGGAACCCTGATCGATTTTGCGGAAAAGCCCGCCGGCTACCTGGCCAGACAGAAGCTGCCGGATGTTTACACGCTTAACGGCGCCATCTACCTCATCAAGTGCGACTTATTGCTGGCCGGGAAAACCTGGAACGATGTGGATACATACCCCTATGTGATGCCGGAGCACAGGTCCCTGGATGTCGATACCCCCTGGGATCTGCATGTGGCTAACCAGTTGATGGAACACCCTTTTGAAGATTAAGCCGATAACTATTTGCGGAAGCACCGTGGGCCCCGGCGCACCCTGTTTCATTATCGCCGAGGCCGGTGTCAACCACAACGGCGACCTGGATATTGCCCGGAAGCTCATCGACACCGCCCTGGAGGCCGGCGCGGATGCGGTCAAGTTCCAGACCTTCCGGGCCGACCGGCTGGCCACCAGGGAAGCTCCCAAAGCGGTATATCAGAAGACGCTCACCGACAGCGGGGAATCCCAGTTCGAAATGCTGCGCCGACTGGAGCTTGCCGATGAGGCCCATCAGGTTCTGATCGATTACTGCAATCGCCAGGGCATCCTTTTCCTGTCGACTCCGTTTGATGAAGCGAGTGCCGATTTCCTGTCCCGACTGGGGCTCGAAACCTTGAAAGTTCCTTCCGGTGAAATCACCAACGCACCGTTTCTTGAACACGTCGCCCGCCTCGGGCATTCGATCATTCTGTCAACTGGGATGTCCAGCCTGGCGGAGGTTGAACGGGCGGTGACCACCATTCGCGGGGCCGGAAACCCGGACCTGGCGCTTTTGCACTGCGTGAGCAACTATCCGGCCGATCCGCAAGATGCCAACCTGCGGGCCATGGATACCATGCGCGCGGCCTTCAACCTGCCGATCGGTTTCTCGGACCACACCCCCGGTATGGCCGTCTCTCTGGCAGCCGTGGCGCGTGGGGCCTGCATCATCGAAAAACATTTCACCCTGGACAAGCAGATGCCGGGGCCCGACCACCAGGCTTCACTGGAGCCGCAGGAACTCGCCAGGCTCGTCCGGGAAATCCGCATGGTCGAAGCAGCCCTGGGCGACGGCAACAAAGCCGCTGCTCCGGCCGAAGCCGGTACAGCGGACGTGGCCCGGAAAAGCATCGTGGCAGCCATGGATATCCCGGCCGGCACAAAGCTTTCCACCGAGCATATTCACGCCCGGCGGCCGGGCACCGGGCTTGCGCCATACCGGCGGCATGAGATTATCGGAAGGCAGTCGAAACGGTTTATCGCTGCCGGAACCCTGATCCAAATGGAGATGCTGGTATGAGAACGATTGGAGTCGTCACCGCCGCGCGCTCGGACTACGGGATCTATCTGCCGCTGCTGCGCAGCATCGCGGCAGACCCGGATCTCGACCTCTACTTGATTGTTTCCGGCATGCATTTATCGCTAGAGTTCGGAAACACAATCGATACCATTCTGGCGGATGGATTTGCAGTGGATGCCGAGGTGGATTTGCTGCTGTCCGGTGATACCCCGGCCGCCATCTCCAAATCCATGGGACTTGGCCTGATCGGGTATGCCCAGGCCTATGCCCGCAGGCAGCCGGATATCCTGGTGCTGCTGGGCGATCGCTTTGAAATGCACGCCGCCGGCCTGGCGGCCCTGCCTTTTAGAATCCCCGTTGCCCACATCCATGGCGGCGAGTTGACCACGGGGGCCATCGACGACGCCCTCAGACACTCTCTGACCAAGTTGAGCCACCTGCATTTTGTGACCACACCGGACTATGCCCGTCGGGTGGCCCAGCTCGGCGAGCATCCGGAACACATCCACGTGTCCGGCTCCCTGAGCCTGGCCAACCTCGCTACCATCGATTTCCTGTCCAGTGACGAGTTGGAGGCCCAGTACGGGGTGCCCACGGACCCGGCCCCCCTGCTGGCCACTTTCCATCCGGCAACCCTGGAATACGACCAAGCCGCGCAGCAGTTTGGCGAGCTGCTGGCCGCCCTGGAAGAGCTGCACGTCCCGGTGGTGTTTACGCTCCCCAATGCCGACACCGGTGGGCGGGCGCTGATCAAGATGACGGCCGCTTTCGTAGATCGACATCCCTGGGCCTGGCGTGTCAAGAATTTCGGCACCCAGGGCTACTTCAGCATGATGAAACATGCAGCCGCCATGGTGGGCAACTCCTCCAGCGGAATCATCGAGGCCGCTTCGTTCGGCCTGCCCGTGGTCAATATCGGTAACCGGCAGCGGGGCAGGGTGCGCGGAGCGAATGTAATCGATGTGCTGACAGGTCAGGCAGACATTGTCGCTGGTTTGCACCAAGCCCTGTCTCCGGAATTCAAGACTAAGCTGAAAGCGGTGGCCAATCCCTACGACCAGGGGAATGCGGCTGTCATCATCACCAAGGTACTTAAAACGGTATCTTTAGGACCCGACCTCATCCATAAAACCTTCAATGATATGGATTTCGCATGAAGATCCTCTTTTTTGGAGACGGCAAGTGGGCATCTGACAGCCTCGACCGGCTTTTGAAGGCCGAGCGACAGATCGTCGGGTTGGTGCTCCGGACTCAGCCCACCGACCCGGACCTTGTCCGCCGGGCTAATGACCAGGGATTGCCTGTATTCAAACCGGCGGCCGTCAATGCGCCGGAATTCATAGCAACGGTTGAATCACTCGGCCCTGACTTGAACCTGTCTGTTTCCTATGACCAGATCCTGAAAGCGGCCATCCGACAGACGGCACCGCTGGGATTCGTGAACTTCCATGCCGGTAAACTGCCATTCTACCGCGGCCGCAATATTTTGAACTGGGCCCTGATCAACGGTGAAGAAGAAATCGGCATTACCGCCCACTATGTGGACGACGGTATCGATACCGGTGATATCATCCTGCAGCGCACCCTGCCGGTGGCCTGGGAAGATACTTACGGCGATCTGCTGGAAAAGGTGATCCAGGCTTTTCCAGACCTGGTGGCCGATACCGTAAAGCTGGTCGCCGCCGGTCGGGTCGACACCCGGTCGCAAGCGGGACTGCCGGGCACCTATTTCGCCGCGCGAGGCGAGGGAGACGAATGGATCGACTGGCAGGATACCAGTCGCAATATCTACAACAAGATTCGTGCCATCAGCCATCCTGGCCCGGGGGCCCGTACCCTGCTGGACGATGCTGTCGTTAAAATCTGGAAGGCGGTCTACCAACCGGAATGGCCGGTTTATCAGGCCACCCCCGGACAGGTGGTGGGACGCACGGCCGGGCAGGGCGTAGCCGTCAAGACTGGAGACAGTGTACTGGAACTGCACTCGGTCGAAACCGATACAGACGGTGTCATGGTGCCGCAATGGCCGATCGGTACGTGCCTGGGATTGAACCCGGCGGCCGCGCTGGCGACGCTATCCGGTCGTATTGCGCGACTGGAAAAGAAACAGCGGCATCAAGAAGAAGGGGATCAGGGGTGAGAACCCATCGAGTTATACCACGCCTGGACATCAAGGGACCCAACCTGGTCAAGGGGATCCACTTCGAGGGACTGCGGGTATTGGGCAAGCCGGAAGCCTTTGCCCGCCATTACTATCTGCACGGTGCCGATGAATTGATCTATATGGACGTGGTGGCCAGCCTTTACGGCCGCAACTCCCTGCTAGACATTATTGCCAAGACATCTCGCGAAATTTTTATTCCCCTGACAGTGGGCGGCGGCATCAAGAGCGTTGCCGAAGTCCGCGAGGTGCTGCGTGCCGGGGCGGACAAGGTGGCCATCAACACGGCCGCCCTCAAGTCGCCGCAACTGATCGCCGACGCATCACGGGCCTTCGGGTCCTCCACCATCCAGGTATCCATTGAAGCTATTCGCCGACCGGACGGCAGGTATGAGGCCTATGCCGATTATGGCCGGGAGAGTACCGGCAAAGATGCGGTGGCCTGGGCCGTGGAAGCGGAAAAACTCGGTGCCGGTGAATTGATGGTGACCTCCATCGACCGGGAAGGCACCGGCAAAGGATTCGACACCGAACTGGTGCAGCAGATATCGACGCAGGTTTCTATCCCCGTTATAGCAGGCGGCGGCGCCGGTGCCGCGGAGCACGTCCAGTCCGTTATCAGTAAAGGGTGCGCCGACGCTGTGGCCCTGGCATCCCTGCTGCATTACAGCCTTATCCGCGACCAGGCATTCAACCGCGAAGAATTTGCAGGAGAGGGCAATACCGAGTTCCTATCCGGCCGGCATCCGACGGCAACCATGTCCTCGATTGAGAGCACCAGCCTGGGGCAGCTCAAAAATGATCTGCAAGCGGCCGGGCTGGCGATGCGTATCGAGCAGGCAGGTTGAAATGACCAGTAACGCGAACATAACGGTGGCGGTTGTCGACTACGGTCTGGGCAACCTGTTCAGTATCAAACAAGCCTGTGCCCATGCCGGGATGGAGGCCCGCATTTCCAATGACCGTCAGGTCCTGGCCGGTACAGATGCCCTGTTGCTGCCCGGGGTCGGCTCCTTCGGACAGGCCATGGCGGAACTGCACAAGCTCGATCTGGTCCATTTTTTACAGGATTATACAGCCGATTCAAAACCGCTGATCGGCATCTGCCTGGGCATGCAATTGCTGATGTCGAGCAGCGAAGAATTCGGCCGGCATGCCGGCCTGGGAATTATACCCGGAGCCGTGTGCAAATTCGAAGACAAGGCGGATGAGGCCGATCATTTGAAAGTACCCCAGATGGGCTGGAACACCATCTGCAGATCTGGCGCAGGCGATATGTCCGCGGCAAAACAGTGGGACCGTTCACCCCTCGCGGGTCTGCCGGATAAAACCTTCATGTACTTCGTCCATTCTTATTACGTAGTACCGGAAGATGCCGACCGGGTGGCGGCCTATACTGCTTATGGCGGCACGTCCTATTGTTCCAGCGTCGTTCAGGGGAATATTTTTGCCTGCCAGTTCCATCCGGAAAGAAGCGGCCCGAACGGGTTGAAAATTTACGCCAACATAAACGCATGGATCAGGCATCACACAAAGTGAGGATTGAATTTTGACTGCTACATCTAATGTCCTGTACGGGTTACCGGAGGAAGTTGTCTTCTGCAAACGGTGCGTGATATCGAACCAGCGGCCCAACTCCTGTGTTGAGATCAAGCATACCGCGGCCTCTACCAAACAAACCATCAACATAGATGCGGAGGGCATCTGCGATGCCTGCCGGTTTGCCGAACATAAGGAACAGATTGACTGGGAAGCCCGGGAGCAGGAACTGGTCAAGGTTTTGGATCACCATCGTCGCAGCGACGGAGGCTACGATTGTGTGGTTCCCGGCAGCGGCGGTAAGGACAGCGCCTATGCCGCCCACCTGCTCAAATATCGTTACGGTATGAACCCGCTGACGGTCACCTGGCCGCCGATTCTCTATACCGAGTACGGCTACCGGAACTACTGCAACTGGATCGAGGTCGGCGGTTTCGACAATATAGCCGTCAAGCCCAACGGGCGGCTCCAGAAACTGTTGACCCGGCTTTCCATCCAGAATCTGCTGCACCCGTTTCAGACATTTATGCTGGGCCAGAAGAACCTGGCACCCAAGATAGCGGCCAAGTTCGGCATTCCCCTGGTCTTTTATGGCGAAAACGAAGCCGAGTACGGCAACCCCATCGCTGACAATGCCCAATCGCTCAGGGACAAGTCGTATTACACCATGCAAAATGTGGATGATGTCTACCTGGCCGGGGTAACCATCCGGGAACTGCTGGATCGTCACGACGTCCGCAAGTCTGACCTGATGACCTACCTGCCGCTGGATCACGAGGCGATCACGAAAAGCAATATCGAGGTCCACTACCTGGGGTACTATCACAAATGGACACCCCAGGAGGCCTATTACTTCTCCGTGGAAAATACCGGTTTTCAGGCCCGGCCCTTCCGCAGCGAAGGCACCTACAGCAAATACAACAGCATCGATGACAAGATCGATGACCTGCATTACTACACAACCTACATAAAATTCGGTCTGGGGCGGGCTTCATATGATGCTTCCCAGGAGATCCGCAACAAACACCTGACCCGCGCAGAGGGAGTCGCCCTGGTGAAACGATTTGACGGTGAGTTTCCCCAGCGCTATTTCCAGGAAGTCATGGAGCACCTCGAGATGACGGCCGAAGAGTTTTCCGACCTGTGTGACCGGGCACGGTCCCCGCACTTGTGGGAACAGTCCGGGGGAGAATGGCGTCTGAGGCATCCGGTCTGGGAGGCTCAGGAAGGCTGATGGCATGAGCAACGCATACGATCAGAGGCGCAGAAGAATCATGGATAGAGACCAATTTGAAAAACTGTTGATTACCGGTGACAAGAGCATAAAGACCGCAATGCAGCAGATCGGTCCGGCTTCGGCCGGGATTCTCTTCGTGGTGGACGATCAACGCAAACTGTTGGGCACCTTGACCGACGGTGATATTCGCCGGGGTCTACTGAAAGGCCTCCAGTTCGACGATAAAGTTGATGCGGTGGCCTTCAAGAATTTCGTGGCTGTTTCCGAAGACACCCCGGATCTGGTTCGGTATGTAAAAAATCTGATCAAGGAGACGATGAACGAGCAGATTCCCATTGTGGATGCGCAAGGGCGCATAGTGGATGTCGTTCTGCTGATAGATATTGTGGCGGCCAATGGGGAGAAGCAGGCGCCGGTCCTGCAATCCAACCCGGTGGTCATTATGGCCGGCGGTATAGGTGCCCGGCTGGATCCTTTTACCAAGGTTCTGCCCAAGCCGCTCATTCCAGTCGGCGACCTGCCGGTTATCGAAGTGATCATGAAAAATTTCTACCGGTACGGCATGCACCGGTTCACCTATACGCTCAATTACAAGAAAGAGTACATCAAGCTCTATCTGTCCGAAAATAATCGCTCGTACCAGATAGACTGGGTCGAGGAGCCCGAATTTCTGGGCACGGCCGGCAGCCTGGCCCTCCTCAAGGAGCGGCTTGGGGAAACATTTTTCGTGGCCAATTGCGACTCGCTGCTGAATGTCGACTACAACCGTATCCTGCGCTGGCATGCCCGGCAGAAAGCCATGATCACCATTATCGGCTGCCACCGTGAGTATAAAATCCCTTTTGGTGTACTCCAACTGGCCGAAGGCAAATTGGAAAAAATCCGCGAAAAGCCGGTCCATGACATGATCATCAATACCGGAGTTTACGTGATGGAGCCGGAAGTCCTGGACTATATCCCGGAGGGCCGGCCCATGGACATGAATGACCTGATCGGTAGGGTCTCCGCACGGGAAAAAGTGTCCGTCTTTACAGTTTACGACGGCTGGCTGGATATCGGCCAATGGAAAGAATACAAACAGAACATCGACAAAATCGATGGAAACGCACGCAAGTAGCCAGATGCGGTACTACCGCGATCGGATATGCAGATAAAGACTGCTGAAATAAACCGGGTGCTCTGGTATTTCCTTAGACCCTACAAGGGCCGCCTGGCGGTTCTCTTGGGTCTGATGTTCCTGTTGGGCCTGGTCGAAACGGTAAACCTGGCGGTCATCTATCCGATCATCAATTACGGGCTGGAAATCGAGAACCGCAGCCTGATCATCCACATCTTCGATACGATGATCGCGCTGCTCGGCGGCGGCGAGGCCTATTTTTTATACGCCTGCATCCTGTTGTTGGTGATCTCATTTTTCGCGGCCGCCTTCAAATACGTGTTCAGTATCTATTCATACCGCTTGATGGTCCGGGTGGTCGGGGATACCCAAAAAGCCGTTTTCGACAAGTATCTGCAGGCGGATTACAACTATTATGTGTCCAGCCAGCAGGGCAAGCTCATCCACACGGCGACGATAGCGCCTGAACATGTGTTTAACATGGTCCTCTTTGCCATACGCGGGGCCAGCGATCTGATTACCGCTTTGACGCTCTTCGGCATGTTGATGGTGCTCAGTTTATACGGTACCCTGGCCCTGGTGGTGGCCGGTGTTTTGTATATGGTCTATATCCGCCGGATTAACGAGAAGATAATTTATACCTCGGCCAACCTGGGCAACCAGGCCGATCGGCGCAAAAACGTGGTGATGAACGAATTTATTACCGGGATCAAGCCGATTCGTGTTTTCCTGGGCTCTGATTTCTGGAAAGGTAAATATACCGGTTGTGTCGAAGAAAAGCTGCGGCACAGCTACCGCATGCTGATGGGGCGGGTCATTCCGGAGATGACCACCCGGGTGGTTTTCTTTCTGATCGTGGGTGTAACCGGTATTGTGCTCAGCTTCCGGTCGCATGCCGAAGTAGTAACAGCTCTGCCGGTCTTGGGCACCTTCATACTGGTGGCGAATCGTTTTATTCCAACTGTGAACACTTTCGGCAGCAGCTTGATGTCCATCATGAGCGCCCTGCCCAATGCCCGCATTATTTATGACCTGCTCAATACCCGGTTCGATATGCCGGCAACGCAGGGAAAAAAGCTTAACGGTTTCCAGGAATGCATTGAATTCGCGGATGTCGCTTTTAAATACCCATCTACGGATAGGCGGCTGCTTGAAGCCCTTTCCTTCCAGATCCGGAAAAAGCAGATGACTGCGGTTGTAGGACCGTCCGGAGCCGGGAAGTCCACCATCGTCAACTTGCTGTTGAAACTTTACCGGCCGGAAAGCGGGCAGGTGCTAATTGATGGGATCGACATATTCGAATATGACAACCATTCCTATTTGTCCAAAATCGGATACGTGTCCCAGGAAACCTTCATATTCAACGACACCATCAGCGAAAATATCCGGTTTGGTATGGAAGACTGCTCTGCGGCCATGGTTGCGGAGGCCGCCCGTCTGGCCCATGCGCACGATTTCATCGAAAATATGAAAGATGGCTACGACACCCTGGTCGGAGACGCCGGCGTTATGCTGTCCGGCGGCCAGCGCCAGCGTATCTCCATCGCCCGCGGCATGCTGCGCAAACCGGAAATCATGGTGCTGGATGAAGCGACCAGTTCGCTGGACAACATATCCGAGCGCAAGGTTCAGGAAGCCATCGCCAGCATATCGGAACATACTACGGTATTCGTCATAGCCCATCGGCTGTCCACTATCCAGAATGCGGATTGCATTCTGGTCATGCAGGCCGGCGCCATAGCCGAGTTCGGCACCCACTCGGAACTGATGCAGCGTGCGGGCCTCTACAGCAAGCTATACCAGTCGGAAGGGAACCCGGAACCCGATGCCAGGAACTGAACGAACAGCCCTGTTTGAATCGGCGACCGCGATTGTATCCCGAAGAATTCGGAGATATCGGGCAGTATATCATTATGACGGACACCACCCGGACAGCGAAAAGCTTCCGGAAGACATTCTCAACCGTATAGACCTGCACGCCTGCGACCACCGGGCAGGTCTGATCGTTGATCGTATTTATACCCGCTACGGCACTGCCCACTGGAAACGTTTTTTCGATCGGCAGCTGGAAAGTTCACACGGCCACCTGGTTCTTAAGCAGAGACTCCTGATTGAACTGGCCGGTTTGCTGCGCGCCTTTACGATCTTGACGAAGTTCCAAAAATGGCAGCCGGCCGCGCAGCCCGTTGACTTCTTTACACAGGCGTTCTCTTATGAAGTTTTCCAGCTGGTCGCAGATGACGGCGAACTGGTCCCCGCTGGTTTGAACATCCCGACATGGTACCGGCGGCGCTTGCGCCTCCAGGCGTTTTTTAGACGGATGGCCTACATCCTGCTGGTTGCGGCCTACCCGTATTACCAGCTGTTCAGGCTGCCCTGGCTGCCCCGGGGACTTCGCCGGCGGCAATATCGTTACGGTGTGCACGTTTTCGACAGCGGCGTACATCATGCGACCCCACCCTTTAGCCTCGACTTCTTGGAACGCCGCCAAACCGACCGGCCGGAAGACGTACTTTTCATTGCCGAGGCTCCGGTGAATCCCGGCAACCGAGCGAAAATCAATTCCGGTCCTTTTACGTGCTGCTACCTGGAGGATCGTCCGAAAAAGGTAAGCGTGTACACCTATGTACGACGCATCCTGGGGGCGGTGGCCGCCCTGCAGCTGCAGTTTCTCAAACTGCGGCCGCGAGGGGAGCTGGTCTGGTTGTGCGCGGCCAAGTTGATCAAAAGTGTCATTGCCTGGGAGTTGTTTTTCCAGCATTATCGGGTTGCTGAGTTCATCACCTTTCAGGAACCTGGAAATATCTTGCGGACCCTTTTGCAGAAAAAACACAGCACCCGTACAACCTTCATATTTTTAAACAGCTCTTATGACACTCTGCAAAAGGAGGACCCGGATGTCCTCATGGATTCGGTTTTCGGGTACATGGTCTATGACCGTATGCTCTCTTCAGGGGTTTCCAATGACTATTTCCGCCGTAACAACAACCAGATTGAAATCTACACGGATGTGGGCATTCTGCCGGCCGACCATACGTTCCGGATTAAACACGACCCTGAATTGCGGCGGAAACTGAAAGCGGAACTGGGGATTCCGGAAGACAAAATCGTCCTCAGCTTTTTCGATGTGTCCCTCGGCCGGGAACACATGTTCACCTTTGCCGAAGCGCTGGAGATGGTTGACGCCATAGAGCGACTCCTGGCCACGAATGAACGTTTTTTTTGTATCTACAAATCGCGGGCTGTTTCCCATTACCATAACCAGCCGGAGGTAAAAGCGGCATTTGAAGGCTTCATTGACGCTGACCGGGTTCTGTTTGTCAACACAGCCCGGCCGGATTTAACATCGACCCACCTGATGGGCGTTTCGGATCTCGTGATCGGCTGTTTCGCCTCTTCGGTAGGCCTGGAAGCCGTTTCCGGCGGAGTACCGGCGATATATTATACCCCGGACCGCTTTTTCCAGGACGCATCCATCATTAAAAGCATTCCCAAATTTTGCGCCTGCGGATTTGCAGAGCTGCAGGCGTTGACCGACTACTGGCTGCACACCTGCGACACATCTCAATTTCGCAGTTTCCAGGACAAGTATTTTAAGCCTGCGATCGACTCCCATTGCGACGGACAGGCGCATGCGCGGCTGGAAGCGGCGCTGGCCCCCTGAACAGCGGGTGCGTTTTTTCTATGCGTAAGCTCACATTATTAGGAGTGGTTTCAAAACCTTCAAGCGGGTTCAAGATCAAGGCGGTCGCGAGGTTCCAACCGGAGGAATACTGACAGTATGTCGCGGATTTGAACCGAGCGCCCAACACAGAGATTGAGACCGAGGGGCGGTATTGAAACCGCTTCTACAGACAAGGATACGGATGAATAACATGACAGGAAAACAATTCTATATCGGCGTTAACTGGGACCACCCTGCCGGAGCGGCCCTGCTGGCCGACACTGAAATCGTGGCCGGCGTCAGTGAAGAACGCTTCAGCAAATTGAAAAACGATCTCTCCTTTCCGCGGCACTCACTGGAGTATTGTCTCGGTTTTGTCGATGATCCGGCCGACATTGCCGGAGTGGGGGTGGTTTCCACTGAGGTCGGCTATCGTGAAATGCTCTACCAGTATGCCTGTAATCTCTCCATTGCCGACCATATCCGCGAGCAGCATGAAGTCTGGTACCCGCGCATTTACGAAGGACGCGAGGTAGATAATGCGTTGGTGCACAAAGACCGGTGGATCACCGACCAGTACCCGCCCGACTACTGGGCCGAGTACGATCCGGCTAAAATAGAGACCTACAGCCAGGATTCCGCAGACATCATCGCTGATTTTATCGGTATTGAGCGCACCCGGGTCAAGCGGATCGACCACCATCTCTGCCACGCCCACTACGGCTATTTTGCCAGCCCATTCCGGGGCGAAGAGGCGGTCGTGATAACGGTCGACGGCTTTGGCGACGGCCTGAATGCCACCTTGTCGATTGCTCGCGACGGCAAGCTGGAGCGCTTCTATGCGACCGACAAATGTATTCTGGGTCGTATCTACCGCCATGTGACGCTGCTCATGGGTATGAAACCGCTGGAACACGAATACAAAGTCATGGGATTGGCCCCCTACGCCAAGGGGAAATATGCCCGCGAAGTATACCGGGTTTTTGAAGAGTTGATCGAGGTCGACGGCATCGATTTTGTTTATAAAAACAAACCCAGGGACAGCTATTTCCACTTCAAGGACAGGCTGGAGGGCTATAGATTCGACAATATTGCGGCCGGCATGCAGATGTGGGTCGAAGACATTCTCACGCGCTGGGTTGAAAACATCGTAAAAGAAACCGGTATCCGGACCCTGGTCTGCTCTGGGGGCGTGGCCATGAACGTCAAGGCTATGGGCAAAATCGGCGCCCTGCCGGAGGTGGAACGCCTGTTCGTACCGGGCAGCGGGTCCGATGACAGCAACTGCATCGGGGCGGCAATTGTGGCGGCCGTTGACGACCGCTCAAAATCCAACTCCGGTGCCTACGCGGTGCCCAGTCTGCTTATCGGCAACGCGGTTACCGGCGGACAAGCGGTCATTGCGGAATCTGAAAATGCCGCAGACCTGGTAATCGATCGTGAGGTGACCCCGGAAAAGATAGCCCGCCTCCTGCTGGACGGTATTATCATCGGGCGCTGCATGGGACGCATGGAATTCGGCCAGCGGGCGCTGGGCAATCGATCTATCCTGGCCGACCCCATCGCGGAAGAGGTCGTACCCCGGATCAATGCCATGATCAAAAACCGGGATTTCTGGATGCCTTTTGCTCCTGTCGTGCTGGACACGTACAACGAACGTTACCTGGTCAATCCCAAGGAAATCCAGTCCCCGCATATGACCATCGGCTATGAAACCACACCCGCGGGCTGGGCGGCCATGCGCGCCGCGTGCCACGCCTCAGACCGCACCGCCCGGGCCCAAATCCTCAGCCGGGAAGACAACCCGGACCTGTATGCGCTGCTGCTCGCCTTCGAAAAACTCTCCGGACGCGGAGCCCTGCTCAATACTTCCTTCAATCTCCATGGTTACCCGATCGTAAACACGGCCCAGGATGCCTTTGGCGTGTTCATGGATTCGGAACTGGAAGGTCTCTGGCTTGCAGAAGGCTTGATATTGAAGAAGTCCGTCTGCCCGGCAATTGATGAATAACTGGAAAATAACGGCATGAAAAAGAAACACCTGCATGATGACAATTTCGCGGTTGTGGCCGGCGATATGGCCGAGCTGGAAGCGCGCTACGCTGAAAGTCGTGAACGCTGGGAACACGTGACCCGGACCCTCGAGCTGACCCCCGCACCGCTGCATGTCGATATCGAGTTGACCAACATCTGCGATATCCAGTGCGCCATGTGCGAAAGGCGCTTGATGAAACGTCCGCTGGGCAACATGTCCATGGACTTGTTTCAGCAGATAGTCGATGAATGCGCCCGGATCGGGGTTGAATCGCTCAAGCTCAATCTCTGGGGGGAATCCGTGCTGCACAAACGGCTGCCCGAGATGATCCGGTATGCCAAGGCCAATTCACAATTGATCCTGCAGTTCAATACCAACGCCAACCGCATGACCCCCGATATTTCCCGTGAATTGGTGCGCAGCGGGTTGGACAAGCTCACCATTTCGCTGGATGGCGTCACCCGGGAAACCTATGAAAAAGTCAGGTGCGGCAGTAATTTCGAGAGGGTAATCCAGAACGTGAATGCGCTGCTGGAGGCCAAAACCGCTGCGGCTGCCGCTTTACCGCTGGTCACGCTGCAGATCATCCGGATGGATATTACCACACATGAGGTGGATGCATTTGTGGAGAACTGGAAAGACCGGGTGGATTACGTGTCGGTAACCAATATCGGCGCGACTACCGCCGACAGTCAGGTACTTTCCCATTCCCTGCGTGAAGTAAAACGCAAGACACTGCGGCCCTGCCGTCAGCTCTGGCAGCGCCTGTCCATATTCTGGGACGGTACGGTGACGGTATGCTGCAATGACTTCGACGGGTTCCTGGCGGTCGGCAAGGTTGGCGACACGCCGCTGGTCGAACTTTGGCAGGGTGAGAAACTCAACGGCCTGAGGGCAAAGCATAGAAAGCTGCAATTTGAAAACCTGATTTGTGAATCCTGCTCTGACATTGTGACCTATGGTGATTAAAGCGTGTCATGGTCCAGCGCAGGCGTATAGAATCAAAGGACTATAAAGGCCTATAAAAGATGGGGGCAGCATGAAAATCTTTCTGACCGGGACGTTTCGATCGGGAACGACCCTGTTGGCTTACATGATCAATGCCGCCGGGATTCCGCTGAAAGAAGAGACAGTCAACTTCATGCGGTTTTGCTACGGCCGCTACGGTTATGACAAAATCACTCAGCCGGACGCTATACGTTTGGGGGAAGATGTCAACAACCGGCTGCAACAGCGGTTCCAGCTGTCTTTCGATATTGACGAGTATAGACGGCTGGTAGCCGCACACTCCGTGCCTCTGGATTATGCATTTTTATACGGCACGATCATGCGCCTTTTCGAGGGGAGTGATGCCTGGGGCGAAAAAACCGTACTGGAGTGGCAAAATGCCGGCAAGATTCTGGAAATGTTTCCGGATATGAAGATTGTGCACATCCTCAGAGATCCCCGGGATGTCCTCGCATCCTGGAAAAAGGTGACCATCGCCCCGGGCAACGACTACCTGGACTGCGTGGCCAACTGCTACGATTCCATGCTGTGGGCCCGCGAAAACAAGACAACTTTTGGTGAACGGTACCACGTGATTAAATTCGAAGACCTGCTCGCTAGCCCGCGTAGTGAAACTGAAAAACTATGTGCCTTTATGGAAGTTCCTTTTCATGAGGGCATTTTGGAAGTCAACCGGTTTCAAAGCAAAATGGGCGATAAAAAGTGGGACCCCAACGTGCAGACCGAATTTGAGGACAATCTGCAAGGGATCTCACAGGCCCCCCTCGGCCGCTGGAAAGAACACCTCACGAAAGAGGATATCTACCTGTGCGAACTGGTCAACGGCGCCCTGATGCAGACATACGGGTATCCCCTGTCGGGTTATCAATGGAATGTGGGGCACTATTTCCGGCTCCTGGCGATGATCCAGAAATCGCCCCTGGCCTACAACGGCCTCATGCAGGTTGTGCATTTCAAGCGTGGGGTCCAGCGCTATGCCCTGGACCCCCTGGATTCCTCTACGTGGGGTGAGGTCGAACAATAACTGCACAGCAGCGAAGGAGAAATGATGACCAGCAACATTGATTACGCCGGATACTGGGATAAAAAGCTCGAATATTTCCGAAAAACCGAAGACCTGGACAATCCGCGTGCAGATGTCCCGGGCGGGGATATACTGTTTGACCTGATTGATCTGATGGATATTCAGCCCGGATCGGATTTATTGGACTTGGGGTGCGGGTATGGCCGTCTGTTTCCGTACTTCCTGGAAAAAGGCGCGCGCGTGTGCGGTGTCGACGTGTCGCCGCGCATGCTGACGGAGGCCGAAAAAAAGTACGGGGCGCATGCGGATGTCGATATGCATCTTATGAATGCCGAGGTACTGGACTTGCCTGACCGGATGTTCGACAGTATCATCTGCTACGGTGTTTTCGATGCCCTCGAGTACCACTACGAGGCCATGGCGGTAATGAGCCGGCACACCAGTACCGGCGGCCGCATCCTGATTTCCGGAAAACACAAACCCTATCACGAGGACGATGAAGAAGCCCGGATTGCTGAAATCAAGGCCGCGGAAGTCAATCACCCCAACTTTTTTATCAGTTGGGCGGAATTTGAAAAACAGATGGAAAAATGCCACCTGAGTGCCCGCAATATGTTCTTTTATGAACGCCGGGGTGATTCGGTCCACAATCAGTATCTGTCCGAAGCGCCGGAAGTATTTTATGAGTTCAACGTCATACTGCAAAAACAATAGCAGCCATCTATACAGACACCGTCCACAGCGGGGAAGCTGATCCAATGGAAAACCAAGCCACAACCAGCACTGTTCACGTGGTACATTGCATCGACTCGGAAGGACCGCTTTATGAGTCACTGCGTTCCACTTTTATGCGCCTGGAAGAGATCTTTGAGCTCGAACTGGAGCCTACCGTGGAAAATCTGCGCTTGCTGCAGGAGGAGAAGCTCGATCTGGGCGGCATTGAAAAAGAGGTGGCCAAGGTGGTTGCTCCGCACCTGTTGGCTTACAACGACACCTGGGATAAAATCGACGACATGACCCGGGCCATGCTGTCACCGGAATTTCTGGAAAGCCGCCGGGATTCCTTTGGGAATCAGTGGCAGTACAACTGGTTTTGCCTTGATTTTGTGGACTTCGAGTACAATCCGCGGCGGCGGGACATGGGATATCACAACATCCATGATCACTACACCGATCTGCTGCCAAGCTACGGCCTGGGCAACGATTCCATCTTTTTTCATTTTCATGCCACCCCCTTCAATCGGCACGCCCATCACTGTTCGTCAAACTTTCTGTCCTTCTCCCCGGTGCTCTTCCAGATTCTGGCCCGGCGGATTATCGATCGCCAATGGTTCCCCTCCACCTATCGCGCCGGCTGTCAGACCCTGCGCCCCGATATCCACTGGTTTCTGGAGCAATACATCCCTTTTGATTACTCCTCGCTGGCCTGCGCGGATGTGGATCAGGAGGCCCAGGCAGATTGCGCCCGCGGGCGCTTCGATGACTGGCGCCGCAGTGCCCTGTCCTGGCAGCCCTACCATCCCGCCCACGATGACTACCAGGTTCCGGGAAACTGCCGGCGCTGGCTGACCCGCTGTCTCAATATCCGCAGCCGCCTGTCGGCCATCGATCAGGCGGAGATGGATCGGGCCTTCCAGGAGGCCCGCGCAGGCCGTCCGGTGATTGTATCCATCTCCGATCATGATTTTCGGGATATCCGTCCGGATGTGGATGCCTGTCTGGAGATGCTGCAATCTGCCGAGAAACGTTTTGACGGCGTTGGCTACAAATTCTGCAATGCCGTGGAAGCCATGCGTGGTGCTCTGGGGTTGGTGAATAAAGAACCGGTCGCATTTGATCTGAACATTGTGAAGATCGGCAAAGATGCCCACCGGCTGGATATAGTCGCGGATGCAGATATTTTCGGCCCCCAGCCGTTTCTGGCCCTGAAAACCAAAAGCGGCCAATACTTTCACGACAACCTGGATTTTGAAACACCGTTTCGGCAGTGGTCCTATATTCTCGATGAGATGACCCTGCCCCTGGATGCTATTGAAGCCATCGGTGTTGCAGCCAGCGACGATACAGGTACCACCACGATTACAACCCTGGATACAGGCAGCCAGAAATCCGCCACGGTGGTGCTAAACAGCCATCCGGCCGGCGGCTGACCATTGATACCGGTAAACAGCGAACTTTCAACCAACCCGGACAAGCAACCTATGAAAGAAGACTACATTCCTTACGGTCACCAGAGCATCGATGCAACGGATGTAAGTGCAGTCGTGGAAATACTGAACAGCGCGTGGCTTACCCAGGGGCCGGTGGTCGGCAAGTTTGAAGACGCAGTCGCCCGACGGACCGGGGCGAAGCATGCGATTGCCGTTTCCAGTGGTACCGCCGCCTTGCACTGCGCCTGCTTTGCCGCCGGGGTAAAGGCCGGCGATGAGATTATCACCGCGCCGATTACCTTTGCCGCCTCCGGGAACTGTGCCCGCTACCTGGGAGCGGATGTTAAATTCGTGGATGTACATCCGGACTCCTTTTGCATGGACCCGGGGCAGCTGGAAGCGGCCATCACGGAACGTACGCGTGCAATCATCCCGGTGGATTTCACTGGGCGGCCCTGTGATATGGATGCCATCAATGCCATTGCGGACCAGTACGAGATTGCTGTCATCGAAGACGCCGCGCATTCGTTCGGGGCGCTATATAGAGACAGGGCGGTAGGGGTCCTGGCCGATATGACCATCTTCTCCTTTCACCCCGTTAAGCTGATTACCACGGGAGAAGGGGGGATGATCCTGACCAGCGATGATGAACTGGCGATGAATCTGCGGATGTACCGCTCGCACGGGACCACCAAAGGAGAATTTGCCCCATTGTCGGAACCCGGACAGGGCGCCGACAATGACAATCAGTATGCCAGCGGTACTCCCAGGGGCAGCAAAGCCCGGTGGTACTACGAAATGCAACTGCTGGGGTTCAACTACCGGATCTCGGATTTTCAATGTGCTCTGGGGCTGAATCAACTTGGGAAAATGGACCATTTCCTGGAGCGCCGACGAATTATAGCCGAGCGTTACAACCGGGCCTTCAAGGGACATGACTTCATTCGGACACCCCAGACTGGTGCGGACTGGAAGAGTGCCTGGCACCTTTACGTGATCAACCTGGACCTGGCCAACATGCAAAGAACGCGGCGGCAGGTATTTGAAGACCTGCGCCAACTCAATATTGGCGTCCACGTCCACTACATTCCCCTGCACTTGCACCCTTATTATCGCCGGACGTATGGATATCAACGCGGTGACTTTCCGGTATCGGAAGCTTTTTACGATACCGCGCTGACCCTGCCGCTGTTTCCCGATTTGAGCGATTCCGATTTTCAGCGTGTCGTGGACGGTGTTCTGGCAAGTGTCAGGTAAGCGCCGAAAGCAGTGAACGCGTGACAACAATAGGAGACCATAAGTGAAAGTACTGCTGATCAACCCGGTCATCCGTGAGTGGGCCAAACCCAATGTGCTCCCCCTCGGACTGGCCTATATTGCCGCTGTCCTGCGCGATAGCGGGCATTCGGTGGAGGTACTGGACCTGAACGCCCTGCGCCTGGAAGCCGCCGAAATTGAGGACCGGATCCAAAAAAGCGACTATGAAGTCGCCGGTATCGGCGCCATTGTAACAGTTTATCGGGAAGTGAAACGACTGATTCAACAGTTAAAATTTCATTATCCGGGACGACCGGTAATGGTCGGCGGCAGCGTGGGGACTTCGATTCCCCACATCATCATGGAAAAGACGGCGGCGGACATAGTCTGCATCGGGGAAGGTGAGGTAACCGCTCTGGAAATCGTATCCACCCTGGCCAAGGGCAGGGCGCTGGATGCGGTTACCGGAATCTGGTTCAAACAAACCGACGGCGAGATTGTCAAGAATCCACCCCGCAAACCGATCCGGAGCATGGATACGATCCCATTGCCGGCCTGGGACCTGTTTCCCATGGACATCTACCTCGTCAATCCGGTGGGGGCGCCCAATCGCAACAAGTGGGTCGACGGCGACAGTGGGGAAGAGTTCGTGCGCTCGATGAACGTAAGCGCTACCCGCGGCTGCCCTTACAAGTGTATCTACTGCTACCACGATTTCATGGGGCAGGGTTACCGCTTTCGGTCCCCGGAGAATATTGTGGCTGAAATCGATGCCCTCCATGAACGCTACGGGGTTGCATACATCCATTTCATGGACGACGAATTTTGCATGCGCAAGGACTTCGTCATGGATTTCTGTCGTCTTTTCAAGGAACGCTTCGGTGGAAAAATCACCTGGGGCTGTGCCGGCCGGGTAAACCTGATGACCGAGGAACTGATCCGGACCATGGCGGATGCCGGTTGCGTGGTCATTGGATACGGGATTGAATCCGGTAGCCAGAAGATGCTGGATGTCATGAAAAAACAGGTTAAAGTGGCGCAGGCCAAGCAGGCGATCCGCTGGACCCAGAAGCATGTAGACTGGGCCGCCTGTTCTTTTATGATCGGCACCCCAGGCGAAACCAAGGAAACCATTCTGGAAACCGTGGAATTCTGCAAGGAGTTGGACCTGGCCCCGGAAGTGATCTTTTTCATGACCGCCTATCCCGGTACCGAACTATATAAGATGGCTCGGGCGTCCGGCAAGATACCCGATGAGGAAGCGTACATCCTGGAGCTCGGGGAGCAGTGGGAACGCATTCGGATCAATTTTACCGATATACCCGATGATGAACTGTATCTGATCCAGGAAGAGATCATCGCCGAATTGAAAGCTTTGAACAGAATGAAACATCCGGAGTCTAACTGAAGATGGGTATCCTTGGAATCATACCGGCCCGGGGTGGCAGCAAAGGCGTCAAAGACAAAAACATCATGGAGATCGCCGGACGTCCGCTGATTGCCTACACCATCGATGCAGTCCTGGAGTCCCAACGCCTGGACAAGGTGGTTGTTTCCACGGACAGCCCGAAAATTGCAGCAGTCGTTCGGGAGCTCTCTTCCATCGACGTGATCATGCGCCCGCCCGAGCTCGCCCGGGACGACTCACCCATTGAAGAGTCTTTTTTTCATGCTGTGGAGTATCTGCGGGAAGAAGAGGGCTTCGATACCGAAATCCTGGTATGGACCCAGCCCAACGTGCCGATCCGCAAACCCGGCGTTGTCGACGAGGCGCTCGGGAAGCTGCTGGAAAGCGACGCGGATTCATGCGTGACGTGCTATGAGACCGACCAGGTGCCGGAAGTCATGAAGAGAATTGACAGCCAGGGTTTCCTGGTCCCGCTCTACCGGGACATTTCCGCGATTCGACGTCAGGAGTTCGAACGACGTTATCTTTTAGACGGCTCGGTGGTGGTGCTGCGAACAGCCAATCTCTACAGTACCAGGGGTATCCGCAAGGCGCATGTCTACCTGGGCGAAAAGACCGTTCCGCTCGTCCAGGAAAAAATGCAATATTCTCTGGAGATCGATGTTCCGGATGATGTCGATCTGGTAAGATATTTCCTGGAGCGCTGACCCGGCAATTTCTGTTAAAACTGCGGTCTTGCCCTCCGGGGCAGTGCCGCATTTCAAAAGGTCGTTTCGTTTCACCGTTGTGCCGGACTTGACCCGGTATCCAGTGGCTTGGCGGTTGATAAACAGACTGGATCTCGGGTCCCGCCCGGGATGCCAAACCTGCGGATTTCCCGGTTTCGGTGACTTAACCCAGGCACTTCGAACCGGGATTCCTGCCAACTTCAGGAACTATGTCGGAAACCATTCTCCTGAGAGCCGACGCATCGGATACAATCGGTGCTGGCCACGTAATGCGCATGATCGCGCTGGGCCAGATGATTCAGGATATAGGCCTGCAGGTCTGCTTTCTCACGGCCACGCGCAGCAAAGAAATCCTGGCCAGGCTGCATTCAGAAGATTTCACTGTCCGGAGCCTGGAGGGACAGGCGGCTGTTGACCGGGGCGCGGAACTGGACTGCGTGGTCGGGCTGGGACGTGACCATGCGGTGGATTGGATCGTTCTCGACGGCTATCAGTTTGATACCCCATATCAGCAGCACATTAAGGATAGCGGCTTCCGGTTGATGTGCGTCGACGATATTGCCGGTGTTCACTTTGTGGCTGATCTGGTGTTGAACCAGAATATCCGTGCCAAACGTCAAGCCTACTCCGCCGAGCCTTACACACAGTTTTGCATTGGTCCGCAGCATGTTCTTCTGCGCCGTGAATTCCGCCAGGCGAAAAGACCCCCGAAACCCGGAGAAGGCCGCATTCACAAAATCGCCGTTTCCATGGGCGCCATCGACAGCGGCAATGTCACCGGACAAGTATTGGATTGCCTGGCAGGCATGGAGGGCTGCAACTTTCGGGTTAAGGCGATTGTAGGGGCCCTCAACCCCCATTACCAGGAAATCGTTCAGCGCTGTCGCCACCTGTCGCCGGCCGTGGATCTGGTTCGAAATGCCGGGCCGGAACTGGCCGACATTTTCCAGTGGGCCGATCTCGTGATCAGCGCTGCGGGGACAACCATATTCGAAGCCCTCTACATGCGGGCCGGCCTGATCTGCCACCAGGCGGCCGACAATCAGGCGGTGAATGACCTGTCTAAGGATACCGGCACCACGCCGGGCGAGATGATGGACATCGTGGACGCCCTGAACAGTGGAGGAAAGCGGTTTTACGCTGTTGACGGCATTGAAGTGGGGCTTTTCGATCCCGCTGTGCTTGCACCGGTTCGCTAACCATGGAGAAGAGTTTGCGGATATCTGACCATAACAGAAAGGACAGCCACCCGAATTCGGCGGATTTATCTTTTTATGCGGCCAGCCAGGCAGATTCGGATCTGCTTCTAACCTGGGCTAACGATCCAGGTGTACGGGCTGCCAGTGGTGATCGTCCGCCCATTCAATACGCCGAACATGAGAAGTGGCTTGAAGGCATCCTGCAAGATCCCCACAGCCGCCTCATGATGGTCCGGCAGGCGCATGCGGTGGTAGGTGTTGTCCGCATCATCCACGCAGTGGAATACCACGAAATATCCTGGACCGTGGCCCCCGAATTTCGTGGCCGCGGTATTGGTTGTAAGATGGTAGCCATGGTCACCGCAGAACTATCCGGGCCGCTGCGCGCGACAGTTGAAAAGTCCAACGCGGCCTCGATCAAAGTAGCCCAGGCAGCAGGCTTCGAGCTATACCAAGATAAAGAGAACGTCCTCTTTTACCGACGCAATTAGAAGCTATCTCAAAAAAGTCTATTGGCCCAATCTCGGCGTCGGACGCTAAATTCAAATCCTCGAAATACTATATGTATTCCTCCGGTTTGAAGGTGCCGCCCGTCTTGACCTTGAACCAAAATCCGTTTTTTGAGACCAGCTTAGTATGGCGTAAAGACGAACCGGTGAACGGCATACTTTGCCGGCCGGCAGGGAGAAAGACAGAATGACCAAAGTGAAAAGGCCGATCAAAGAGAAGATATTCCGATTTTGCAGCGCACTGCTCACATTCCTGCAGTTTGTTTTCCGCCCCACGGGTTCTGAGTACGGATTGACTGTTTTGAAACGATTCAGGCTTGCCCGGCGGATTATCGCCAATACTCAAAAAGTGAGATCGCTCTCAACCTGGCGGCAGCACCTCGTGCTGGTGGCAGAAATTTTATCCATACCGGCAACCAAACGGGGCGATGTGGTGGAGTGCGGCTGCTTCAACGGGGCCAGTTCCATCAATCTATCCCTGGCCTGCGCACTGGCCAACCGCACGCTTTATATCTGTGATTCGTTTGAAGGTCTGCCTGAACCGGAAGCCAATGAAAAATTCGAGGTGCAAGGCAATTCAACCAACTATTATGTGTGGGAAGAGGGTGAATTCAGCAGCGAAGGCGGGGTCGCCGCCGTAAGACGGAACGTGGAACAATATGGCGACATCTCGGTCTGCAGGTTTGTAAAAGGGTATTTCAATGAAAGCCTGCCGAACCTGGAAGCTCAGGAGATCGGGCTGGTCTTTGAAGATGCGGACATTGTCAGTTCGGTCAAGGACTGCCTGGTGAATCTCTGGCCCAAGATGATCGAGGGCAGCAAGTTTTACTGTCATGAGCCCTGGTCCAAAAAAGTGGTGGCCCTCTTTTTCGACGCCGACTGGTGGCAGCATAATCTCGGACTGGATTATCCTGGGTTTTTCGGTTCCGGCAGCGGCACGGTGACCGGCTTGGGCTATTCCTCAATGGGGTATGCCTTGAAGATCGATGAAGAAAAAATCCGGTCGACCGGGACCAAGGGATTTCATGCCGGGTGCCGGGGGTTCGCGGAGTAGGACCTAACCGAGGCGGGAGTTAAATATGACAACAGGTCTATCGACAAAAATACTGACCCGGGACAATTTGCCGGCCTATATCGCTGCGATCCTGCAGATCGAAATAGATACCAGCCGCCGCCTCGGCGAAACCGGTTACGGCAGTCCCTGGAACAGCGAAAACATACACTACGATCTACCCGGTAAATGGCAGTACAGCTCCGTGGCCCTCAGAGGATCGGAACTTGTCGGCTACCTGATTGTCAGCCGGTGGGGCGCCAACCTGCACGGCCACCGGATGGGGATGATCATCGATCTGGAAGGCCGGGTGAAGGTTCAGATTGCCCAGGCGCTTTACCGGGAGTCTTCAGCCGCCGGCCGCCGGGATGGCCTGGAGTATTTCAGTGCCATCGTCCCGACGGACAATGCCGCCACCCAGCGTTACTATTTAAAGGAGGGCTTCCAGCAACTGGACGGCTCCAGCTTGGACTGGTTCATAGAAGGCAAGGGGTTTGATGGCTTTATTGACGGCGATATTCTGAAAGACCGGGAGCCGGTTCCCGGCGAACCGAGTGCTTCGTATGTATATCGCATCGACATTCGCAAGGCTTACCTGTGAAAATACCCTGGCAGACAACCGGACGAACCTATGTGATTGCAGAAATCGGCAACAATCATAACGGCAGTCCGCAGACCGTGCGCGAACTTATTGACGCCCTTGCCGCAACCGGTGCGGATGCGGTGAAGTTCCAGGCCTTTCGGGCCGAAGACATTGTTTCACCGCTGGAACCCATGCGCGATGCCGACAAATGGGATCCCGAGCGCAAGTTCGCTAAATGGATCGATTTTGCCCGCACGCTGGAGCTTCCGGTAGATGCTTATGCAGATTTGATCGCCCACACGCATGCCGCCGGCCTGGATTTCGTCGTAACGCCGACATCACCGGATATTGTTCAGGCCTTGCACAGCCTGGCGATCGATGTGATGAAGGTCGCCTCCATGGACATTACCAATCGGCCGCTGCTGGAAGCGATCGCCCGAACAAGGCGGCCGGCTATCCTCTCGACCGGTATGGCCAACCATGCCGAGATCGAGGCGGCCATAGCAGTCCTGGAACCAGACTGTCCGGATGTAGCTGTATTGCATTGCTCATCTGTTTATCCCCTGCCTCAGAAAGATGCCAACCTGGCGTCTATCGGCGCCCTGCGTGACCGCTTTGACCGGGTCACCGGGTATTCCGACCACACCCGGGGGACTGCCGTGCCGGTGGCAGCGGCAGCCTGCGGTGCGCGCATCATTGAGAAGCATGTAACCCTGGACCGTCGGTGCGCGTTGCCCGGCGAACATTTTTTCTCCATTGAGCCGGAAGAAATGAAGAAGATGATGGCCCGGATTCGGGAGGTCGATCTCTGGCTGGGTACGCCCCAGGCGGATATGAGCCCGCCGGAGTGGGAGGCGGCCCTCAAATTCCGGCGGTCTCTCATGGTGAACCGTGGCCTGGCGGCCGGTGAACGGATCAATGCTGCGGATATCTGCTGCCTGCGACCCGGGACCGGGCTCTCACCCTTCGAGATCGACAGGGTGATCGGAAAAGTCGCGGCCCGGGGTATTTCAGCCTATGTGCCTTTGACCGAGGCGGATATCAAGTGACCGCGGTTGCCATCCACCAACCGGCCTATAATCCCTGGCTGGGTTATCTCCACCGCATTGCCCTGGCGGATGTGTTTGTCTTTCTCGACACGGTTCAGTTTGAAAAAAACAGTTTCACGAATCGCAACCGGGTGCGCATCGGGAAGAGCGGCAGCGGCTGGCTGACCGTACCGGTTATCCAGAAAGGCCACACCAGGGCCACTTTGCAGGATCTTAAAATTGCACCGCAGAAATGGGCCCGGAAGCATTTACGCACGCTGGTCCAGAACTACGCCAAAACGCCGCATTTCGACACGGTTTACCCTGCCTGGGAAGCGCTGTTGGACCGGCCGCATGTTTACCTGGCGGACCTGTGCTGGGACATGCTGCAGATGATTTGCCGGGAGCTCGGGATCAAGACGAAGTTGGTGCGGTCCAGCACCTTGCAGGTCCAAGGTGAAAAGTCGGACCTGGTCCTCAATATAGTGACCGGCTTAAACGGCAGGCGCTATATATCCGGGCCCCAGGGACGCGATTATCTCAAGCTGGCGGCATTTCGTGAACGCTCGATCGAGGTCGTTTACCACGACTATCAGCATCCCCCCTATCCCCAGAGTGGGAAGGCGTTTATTCCTTTTTTGGGAGTTTTTGACTTTCTGTGTGAGGTCCACCCTGATCAAAGAATTCCAATTTTGTTTGCAGGCAACGAATAGGGGCAGCCATGGCAAAGCAAATTCTAGTGGTCGCCGCGCATCCGGATGATGAAGTCCTGGGGTGCGGTGGTACGATAGCCCGCCTGAGCGGGGAAGGGCACACGGTGCATATCGCTATCCTGGGTGAGGGTATTACTTCCCGGGGAGATCAACCGGACAATCCCGGACAGCTGAAAGCGCTGGCTGATCATTGCGCGGCTGCCGGCCGTATAATGGGCACTGAGAACCCGCACCTTTTTGACCTGCCGGATAACCGTTTTGATACGGTCCCCCTGCTCGACATCGTCAAAGAAATCGAAGTCCTGCTGGAAAAGGTGAAGCCGGATACAATCTTCACGCATCATCCCGGAGACCTGAACATAGACCATGTCATTACCAGTCGGGCGGTCCTCACGGCAGCCCGGCCGTTACCCAGGCACCCTGTGCGTGACATTTATCTGTTTGAAATACCGTCATCCACCGAATGGGGGTTTCACCAGACCGGGCCCGCTTTCAAGCCTAACCTGTTTTTCAATATAGGTGCCCAATTGCCGATCAAGCTTGAAGCCTTACAGGCTTATGAAGGTGAGATCAGGCCGTTTCCCCATCCCAGATCCGAAAAGGCGGTCATCGCCGCCGCCCAACGCTGGGGAAGTTGTGTCGGGCATACAGCCGCCGAACCATTTGAAGTCGCAAGGATTGTATATGCCTAGCCCCGCGGATAACCATTTTGATACCGCGACCAAAGCGGATGTCCTGCGGTACCTGGCGGGAACCTTACATAAGGCTCGCGTCGAGCCGCTCCTGTCGTTTGAGTTGGGTCAATGGCAGGACGACCCGGCGAAGGTGCTCGACCTGCTCACGGAGACATTCGATTCCGGCCGCCTGGTGGTCCGCAGCTCGGCTCTAGACGAGGACGGACAGTCAGATTCAGCTGCGGGGAAGTTCGCAAGCGTCCTGAACGTCGGCCTGGAACCCAGCCAGATTGCAGGCGCAGTCGAGACGGTACTTGACTCCTACCGGCGCTATGAGATCTTGGACCGGTGCAATCAGGTCCTGGTGCAGACGCAAACTGAAAACGTTTCATACTGCGGGGTGGTCTTCACCCGCCAGATCGAAACCAATGCACCGTATTATGTCATCAATTACGATGACAGCGGACACACGGATTCGGTGACGGGCGGCATCGCAGGCCGCGTCCTGTATGTGTCGCATTTCAATCCGTATCCTTTGCCTGCTCCCTGGCAGAACCTGATTGCCGCTATCCAGGAAATTGAGGAAATCTATCCGGATACTATCCTGGATGTTGAATTTGCAATCGACAGCGACGACCAGGTCGTTATTTTCCAGGTCAGACCGCTGACTGCCAATCAGGGTATCGAACGACCGGATGATGAGTTGTTCCATAATGTCCTGCAAGGTATGGCGGCTAAATTCAGGCGTTACAACCGCCGTATACCGCACCTGGCGGGCGAGGGGACCCTGTTTGGCGACATGCCGGACTGGAATCCATCCGAGATCATCGGCAGCCGCCCCAATACGCTGGACTACTCGCTCTACAGCTTTCTGATTATGAACGGCATTTGGCATGAGGCGCGGACCTCACTGGGCTACTATGATGTCTTCCCTGCCGAGTTGATGCTCTCCTTTGGCCGGAAGCCGTATGTGGATGTCCGGGCCAGTTTCAATTCGATGGTTCCGGATTCACTCCCGGAACCCCTGCGGGAAAAGCTCGTTTCCTATTACCTGGCGAAGCTGAAAACCAATCCATCCCTGCAGGACAAGGTCGAGTTTGAAATCCTCTGGACCTGCTACGATTTTACCACCCGCACAGAGCTGCGCGAGCTTGAAGCCGCGGGCTTTGCACCGGAGGAAATCGACGCCGTAGCCGCCGGGCTGCATTCCCTGACCAGTGATATCCTGGCAAAATATCCCGATATCCTGGAGACCGACCTGCAGCTGGTCTCCCGCTTGAACGGGAATTATAGAAAGATCATTGAAAATTACCAGCAACAGGAAAAGAGTCCCTGGAGTGCCATCTACGCGGCTCACCTGATTTTGGAGAACTGTAAAAGACTGGGCACGTTGCCTTTTTCACGCCAGGCTCGCATCGCTTTCATCGCCAAGAGCCTGATGAAAAGCCTTGTGGCCATCGATGTGATCGATGAGGACCAGTACTATGGGTTTTTGAATACCATCCGGACCGTGGCCACTCGCTTCAAGGAAGACTTTGTTCGCTTTAAGCACGGAGACCTGGACATGTCCGCCTTCCTGCAGCGTTACGGACATTTGCGGGCCGGGACCTACGATATCACTGCCGCCCGTTATGACGCCATGGCAGATCTCATCCAGAGCGAAGCGGATGAAGCAGAAACCACCGCACCTAGCGCAAACAGCGGTTTTCCGGAACCGGTCATGAAGGCCATCAATCGCCTGATCGCCGAACATCGTCTACCCGGTGATGCTACCGGTCTGCTTGACTTCATTCGGCTATCCATTGAAAACCGCGAGTATGCCAAGTTCGAGTTTACCCGCAGCCTGAGCCAGGCCCTGGAATTGATCTCCGCAGCCGGCCAAATGCTGGGTTTCAAACGCGAAGACATGAGCCATGTCGATTGGCCGAGTCTCTATAAGTACAAGAACCCCGAGTTTAAGGCCTTCGACTATGCCCACCAGGTTCTGGGCAAATCCATCGAACGTCATCGCCGGGAACGCAGATGGTACGATCTCGTAATTCTGCCACCGGTAATTGCATCCGCAAAGGACCTGTTTGTCGTATCGCCCTACCGGGCATTACCGAATTTCATCACCAGCAAGTCCACGGAGGGGGAGATCCTGTGCCTGGACTCTAAAAATATGGCCGGCAATTCAAAAATCGAAGGCCGGATCGTCCTGCTTGAAAATGCGGATCCCGGGTATGACTGGATTTTTACCAAGAACCCGCTTGCCATCGTGACCTGCTATGGCGGCGTCGCCTCTCACATGGCTATTCGTTGCGCTGAATTCGGTATCCCGGCCGCCATTGGTACGGGGCAGGTAATCTACAACCTGTTGGCGCGTTCGACCTATGCCCGCCTGGATTGTGAACGCAAGCTGATCGCACCGCAAATTATTGACTGAATATGTACTATGCCATCACCATGAACCAGATGCAGGGGACCGGCAGCACACCCCTGGATGCACTGTATGTCGATTACATCCAGTTTTTCGAAAACCTTGGTTGCCGGCTGCACGGCGTATCCAACTACACTGAGGATATAGACAGTCTCCTGGACCACCTCCCCATTGAAGGCATTATCCTCTCAGGTGGCAATGATCTCGGGGGCGAATTTACCGGTGGTGCTGCTCGCGATATACGCAATCCGTCTCCGGCCAGGGATACGATCGAAAAAAAATTGCTTTCGACCGCTATGCATAGAAACCTCCCCGTACTTGGTATTTGCAGGGGACTGCAATTCATAAATATGTTCTTTGGTGGTAGCGTGACCGAGGATATCGCTACCGAGTTGCCCGGGGCCGGCGATCATATCGGCACTGAACACATGATATCAATTGTGGACCAGACGGCACAGATCTGGCTGGGGAGCCGGAGTTTTCAAGTAAACTCCTATCATCACCAGGGGGTGCAACCGCAGCAGGTAGCCCCGGAATTGGAAATCTTTGCACTGAATGAAACAGATCGAATTGTGGAAGGACTTTTTCATCCGGAAAAACCGATAGCCGGCATTCAGTGGCATCCCGAAAGGCCCGAAAACGCCCCCCGGGAAAATGTTGCCCTGATACGTGCGTTTCTGGAGCAGCGGGGCTATTGGAGGGCCAGGCAACGATGAAAGCCATAATCCTGGCCGCTGGGGAAGGCAGCCGCTTGAGACCACTAACCAATGATATCCCAAAATGTCAGGTTACTATCGCGGGAAAGACACTCCTTGATTGGCAGGTAGAGACGCTGCAAGCCTGTGGCGTGCAAGACATCGTCCTGGTGAAAGGCTATCGGGGCGCGAAAATTCAGCGCCCTGGTCTGCGCTACTATGAAAACCAAGACTGGGCGACCACCAACATGGTGGCCACTTTGTGGTGTGCCCTGCCGGAATTGACCGGCGAAGTAATCATCAGTTACGCAGATATTGTCTATAACCGGCATGTGCTGCAGGCGCTGCTGGAAAATCACCGGGATATTGCCATTACCATAGATCTTGAATGGGAACGCTACTGGCGCCAACGGTTTGCCGACCCTCTGGAAGACGCCGAATCTTTGATCATGACTGATGACCATAGGATTCTGAATGTGGGCAGCCAACCGGGCAGCCTTGCGGATATCCAGGCCCAGTATATGGGGCTCTTGAAATTTACCGCCAAAGGGATCGCAACCGTAAAAACCGCCTATGGTCAAGCCCGGGACAGCCATCGTGCCGGTCAGCCGGTGTGGGGTCAAGGACTGCGGCCCTTTGAAAAACTCTATATGACCGATATGCTCCAGGGACTGATTGATGCTGGGGAACCCGTCTACGGTGTTCCGGTAAAAAGAGGCTGGTTCGAGATTGACAATTATACGGATTATGAAATTGCCAAAACGGATTTTAATCTGCAGATAGATATATGAACGGAAAGTATTACCATGAATGACACCGCCAGACGCAGGCAGATAGAGGAAGTTCGCAAGTGGTGGAACATCGAACGTAACGACCGGAAATGGAACCGGGCCTATGATGATAACAATGTGCATGCATTGCACTACCTGCGGGAAAGGCAGGCTGAGGTGCTTGCATATGTAGATGCCTTGAATCTGCCGAAGGGAGCCAGGGTGCTTGAGCTAGGTATGGTGCCGGTCAGACCGCCCTGGAACTTGGCCAGCGCGGGTTTGAGGTTTACGGCCTGGATATTTCGGAAAAGTTCAGCGAGAGTGCCACCCGGCGCTGCATGGCAGGATGCCCGGAGGGAACGTTTCATCTTGGCGTAGGCAATATTGAGGGCCGGCTGCCCTTTGAAGACGGCACTTTCGATCTGGTTCTTGTTATCGGCGCTTTGCAATACCTGCATAGTCCCCAGACCTGCCTGGCGGAAGCCTATCGCACTTTGAAAGCGGGCGGCCTTATTATCGTTGCGCAACGCAATGCCTACTCCCTGAGCAACCTGACTTCCTGGCGGGATTTAATGCGGTCCGGAGCCCATTTTTTTCTGCGCGAGGAGTTTGAGCTATTTCCATCCGTTCGGTCCGTCTTGCTGGATTCCAAGCTGGGGCAATTTTTCAAACGGTATGAGAACACGGCTCTGCTCAACAGTAAACTCGCCTTGCGCGGCCATGATGTCTGGAAGTTCAAGATCAAAAAAAGGATATATTCCTATCTCTCTTTGCGCATGTATCTTCGCCGGACCGGGTTTGCCATCCAAAAAATCAGCGGCGCATATTTCGCCTTCTCGGAATCACAGCAATATGTAGACGTAAATACCCGCTTCAACCGTTCTATGAAGAGGATTGCCCGCCAGCGGTCGATACCCTTTTTATATACCCTGGCCCGGACAATAGTCTTTCAATGTCGCAAATGAGGACGCCATCATGATCAATATCCATGTGGGTACCATACCCCGCAGCGGGGGATCTTTACTATGCCGGCTGTTTGACGGTCACCCGGCGGTGGCCAGTTATCCTGTGGAAGTTCCGTTCCCGGTAAACAGCACCATTTCTCCCCATATTGGGCACAATACCGGTTATCCCTATACCATCCCGCAACCGGAGGATATTCAGGGGCGGGATGCATTAGATTTACTCAATATCCAGCCCGCTAGAAAAGGCCCCGTGCACCAATGGGGGAAGGAAAGTTCCGACATTTTGGGTGTGCGCAAGAATTACCTTGAAAAGGCCTATTACGATACGGTCCGAACAGACTTCGACTATGAGCTTTTTATTCGGTTGATCCAGGAAAAGTCCGTAGATGCCGCCTGCTTCAAGGACCTCTGGAATGCCCGGCACCGGGCTTATTTTGAAGCCTGGGACAACAACCGGCATGCCGGTAACATGCAGTTTGTGGTAACGCACGCCAGCAGCGGATTGTACTTGTCGAATTTTGGTGCTTTTTTCAATGAATTTGCAGATTCCTTCTACCTTTGTTCCATAAGGGATGTGATGGGGTACATTGCCTCGGAAAAATCCCGTCTGGCCCGGCTTTATTTCGGATCCCGTCGTTTTCCAAAGGTGGGGCTGCCCGCAAGTTGGCTGTTGAAGTTCGACAATTATGACCTGGCCGCCTACATCGGTGCCTGGTCGGCGGCCATGACCCGCTTGCGCATCCTTCAGGAGAAGTTTGCTGCCACCGGACGCTTTGTCGTCTATCGCTATGAAAACCTGGTAGCGGACGTACCGGGGGTGATGCAAACACTCTGCGATCGCATGGGGTTAGAATACCAAAACTGCCTATTGGAACCCACCATTGCCGGTGAACCCTGGGGTGGAAATTCGCATCGCGGCAAACAACGCGGCATCAACCGGCAACTGGCTCGGACGTATACCGCTGTGCTGCGCCCGGAAGAGATGCGGCAGATAGAAAACAGCTGTGGTGATTTACAGCGGCAAATCGACACTCTTGCGGATACGCCTGTCGACCTCAAGACTATTCCGGAACAGGTGTTTCAGGACTATACGTTTCAATCCCGGTATTTCGAAGATGAAGAGAAAATGGCTCTGTACGGTGCGCTCTCAAATGCGAAAATTAAATATGCCAAAGTACGCCCACCACGCCTGATAGCCTGCCAGGCAGTTATGTATGCTTTTCTGATAAGGATCATTCATTTCCCCAGATTGCTGAAATTGCGACTACTGCCGGGCTGGGGACGCCAAAATTACACTTGAAAACCATATGACCGAGAAATCGTATAGACATAAGGACAGTGTCGGGCGGGGGAATATAATTCTCCTTATGGGCATTTCCGGATCCGGGAAGACAACTCTGGGGAAAAAGCTTCAAGCGGCCCTCGCCAAAGAAAACAACCGTGGTGTGGAATTTATTGATGGTGATCACACCCGGCTATTTATCGGGCACGACATCGGTTATTCGGAGCAAGAGCGCTTTCTGATCACCAAAATCATGGTGTACGCCGCGACGTTACTTGCGAATAATGGAACGCACGTAGTGGTTTCCAATATAGCCGGCAAGGCCTATGTCCGGGAATACATGGCTGCCAAATGGAATGAGCATATCCAGATCTTCCTGGATGCGAACATCGATGATTGTATTGCGCACGACCCCAAAGGCGTCTACCGGGAGGCGCTGCAACAGAACCCGCCGCACATTATGGGGCTGGACATACCTTATGATCGTCCCGAAAATCCGGATTTGGTCCTGAATCCTTATTGTGAAAGCGTTGATCAGAGCCTGGCCAAGATCCTCCATTTGCTGCACGACAGGGGCATTATCAACAGGAAGCTGCTATGAAAACCAAGCAGGATAATGTGTTTACCCGCAAGCTGTACCTGAAAGATCTCGTGTTTGTGGACGGCTTCGGACGCAGCGGCAAGTTCATGGCCTCTCCCATAGTGGCCAGCCTGGAGAGGGTCGAGCACTTGCAGATCAGCTGGCTGCTGGAATACATACCGGTCATGTATGCGATGGGGCACCTGACGGAAGATGCGGCCAAAGCACTCCTGCAGACCCAGGTTGAGAGCTCGCTCTATGATACGCTTATCGGCCGCAACGCCAATTTCAGGCTGGCGGATACTACCGGCATATGGAATGCCAAGGATCCCCGGGTCTACTTCGACCGAATCCTGGCCGCGGACGGTGATGCCGCTATGGAGGTTTTGGAAACCGCACCGCCTATATTGCTCTATCTGACCCATGATGTACTGTGCCATGGCGACATTTTTTTCAAAGCCTTCCATACAAACCTTAAAATCATTCATATTGAACGGCACCCCATTGATATAGTGGCTTCCTGGTACCGCAAACGCACCGTCCAAATGGTCGAAAGTCTTCGCAACCAGACCGTAGCCATACGCAAGGGGGATCAGACCCTGCCCTGGTATGCCATCGGCTGGGAAGATCGTTATATACAGCTGTCCCAGATTGACAGATTGATTCATTCTTTCAAAGTGCTCAATGATATGCGCAAAACCTACCTCGACGGGATATCGGCCGAACTGCGGCAACGTATCTGCATGCTCAGGTTCGAGGATTTTATTTCCGATCCGGAACCCGTGGTCGCGAGAATTTGCGAATTTCTGGGAACCGAAACAACCGCCCACACCCCCGGCATTCTTATGCGGGAAAGATGTCCGCGCGACATCGATCCGCGTGAGCGTCTCGAGAAACTAAACATTTTAAAATCCGATGCCTCTCAGGAATCCATCGACGTTCTCATGTCTCTCAGTTCCGAGTATGAACAACCGCGTACAAACTAAGCACTATTGTCTGGCTGAGTCCTGGTCACCCGACGTCGACTTGCCATCCGATTGTACATTTGTAGCCCTTACACAGCAGGCTCTCAGTGAGTTTGAAAAGCACGGTGTGGCCTGTATACTCCTGGAAGAATTTTACACTTCCGGAGAAATCAGGGGTGATACCGACCAATTCTTAAAGGAACAGCTGGCCTGGTTCGATAAGTTTGACATATACATTCAAAAGCTCTATCCGGATGCAGCCCGGTTGGAATTGAGACTGGCTTCGCTGTACTACTACTACCTAAAGTACGCGGTGGACAACGTCATATTGACGGTCAGGGTTTTGAATAAATTTATCGCTACCGAAAAGCCCCGGCATATTACTTTTATGTCTCGGCCGGCGCAATCCACGGAATTGGAGCATATCCTGAGTTTCAGGAATATGGAAAGTACCTATTCCCTTTTGATAGAAAGTGTCTGCCGGGCTTCCCAGGTTGATTTCAATCGGGTGGTGCTTTCCCACCTGAATGGTGGGCCGAAAAACACGGGGTCCGGACGTTCAGCACGCCTTGGAAAACTCTCAACCGGCAACAAAGAATTCAGTGGGCGTGTAAAAGACGTCCTCAGGGCTGGTCGCAACTCATTTTCTAATTATTTAAAGATACGCCCCCCACTGGGCGCGGATAAATCCAGCCGCACGCGCGTACTGTTGTTACATACGACAGATTTTATATATGATTTTTGCAAGGAGGCCAGAGAACACGGGTTTGAATTTTTTGTCCTGGAAGAAGATCGAGTCGTACAGTACCATCCTTTCGGTGTTCGGAAAATAGTAACCATCGACCGAAATTTCAGGCAAGCTATATCCCTAAATGAAGACTATAAAGAAAATGCCAGGGCAGAAGCCGGCGCTCTTTATAGGTGGATCAATGAATACTGCGGTCTCGGAGTCGAGCGTATACTGCGGTCCCGTATTGAAAAATTCATAGATGAGATATGCCCGGCTATTATTTCCCTGGTGCCTGGTTTTATCCGGTTTTACGATGAGCAGCGCATTAATTACGTCCTGACCCATTCAATCTGGTCAATTGTTGATCATGCCGCGATCGCAGCCACCCGTAAGAGCAGAGCCACGCAAGGTGTCGGGTTTGCCCATGGTACCGATGCCTTTGAAGCCAAAAGCAGGTATTATAAAATATTCCGGATGTTCGATCTCCTGTTCGTTTCATCCCGGGAAGAAGCTGAGCACGAACGCCGTCTGGTCGCTGAACTCGGGGAAGATAGTCCCCAAATTCACATTGCCGATCACTTTCGGGACCGGTACCGGCAGAAACCTGATAGCCGCAAGCAGCGAAAGCCGGATGAAGCCGTTGATAAACAAATGATCATCTTTGTGCCGGTTATGTGTGTGCCCTGGCCGCAGCGCCCCATTGAATTGACCCAGCCTTTTCCAATGGAGTATCTGAGATGGCATAAAGACCTGGCAGACTTCATGTCCAGCCGGGGTGAATGCTACTTTATCTGGAAAGGGTTGTACCTGCCAAACCAGCGATTTGACTATATGGCCGACTATATAGATTGGCGACAGTATAAAAATATATCCTTCCAATCCAATAACCTTGGTAAATGGTTGGCAGTTGCCGACAAAGTAATCTGCGATTCTCCCAGTACTGCCTTTTTTGAAGCTATTTTTTCAGGGTTGCCTGCGCTGGCCCTTTACCGTCCGCAGGACCAAAGACTCAGGCGCAATGCGAAAGAGGCCTATGGTCGGAGCCTGGGGCCTTATAGTAATATTGCGGAAGGTCTGGAGCGGGTTGGAGCTTTTTTAGACGCTCCTGGAGCGGAATATACGGTTGACATAAACCGATCGGGCACCAATGTTCCGAAATTGCTCGACAGCACTGTTTCCAACTCATCAATTGTCCTCGATAATGCGAGACCATCGGGACCGAATTAATTCGCGGGAGTTTGAACTATGTCTCTACCGTTCACGATAGGTGCAAAAAGCAGCCTGTCCAATAAAGTCACGTCCGCCGACATTACTACGTTTGCAGACATCACCGGTGATACTAACCCGCTCCATCTTGACCATGAATACGCATCCCAGACACGGTTTGGGAAATGCATTGCACATGGTATTCTGGGCGCCGGTCTAATTTCGGCTGTATTGGGGACCCTGTTGCCAGGACCCGGAACGATCTATTTAAGCCAGGAACTGAAATTTTTGCATCCGGTCTTTTCCGGCGACACTATTACTGCCGAGGTTGAGATCATTAGTATCAAGGTTGAAAAGGCTATTTTGACGATCGATACCAATTGCTTCAATCAAGATGACACTCAGGTCATGGGTGGCCGGGCTGTAGTCAAATACGAACCGGTAGAGGGCGCCGTTTAAAAACCAGCACGCGCGCAAGTGAAAAACCGGAGTTGATTTCCAAAGTGAGTACAACGAACAGAACAGAAGATTACCCGTTATTTCCCAATCGCTATGTGGACATAATTGAAGACTCGGAAAATTATTTCCAACCGGTTTGGAAAGATATTACCGAGGACATTCAAAACCGCCGGGTTGTGGACGTTGGCTGTGGCAGCGGACGTTTTACTGCATGCCTGGCGCATGAGTATGGCTGCCGGGTGACGGGTCTGGATGGCAATGCATATGCCCTGGAAAAAGCGTTGGCACGCGGATTTTCTGAAACGTATGAGATCGCCGATCTCAGCCAGGACGACCTGCCGGTTGAAGATGCCGCTTTTGACATGGCCGTGAACAAAGATGTTCTCGAGCATTTATTGAACCCGTTACATTTGTTACGCGAAATCAACCGGATACTTGTTCCCGGTGGACGGCTTTTGTTGCACGTTCCCAATCATTTCCCCTTGACTGGGCGGCTGCGATTTCTGTTTAACGGAAACATTGATCCCCTGGGGTTCTGCCTGGGTGCCAAGGCCTGGGAAAACCCTCACATCCGGTTTTTTAAATATGAAGATATTCTATCCATGCTGTCCCTGAGCGGTTTTGCAGCGCAACGTAACCTGAGCTATCACTTTCCGGCCATTCCTTTGCTGCACCGTTATCCGGTTCGGTTGCGCCAGCGGATACTGCATATTCTGGCCCTGAAGTTTCCATCTGAATTCTGCGGCGGTTTTACGGTATGGGCCCGAAAAGAATCAGACCCGCGGGGGGAAGAGACAGTCTCATGAGTCACCATGTGGTCCATTTTACCAACAACCTCACCGATGGAGCGGGCAGGGCAGCTTACCGTCTGCACCAAGCCCTTCTGGCGTCAGGCGTCGATTCCCGGATGATGGTTTTTCAAAAGGATTTTGAGGACGAGACAGTTGCCGGATTTCTGAAGAACTATGTAAACCCCGGTCAGGGTAGGGACTATCGGCGACTGTACAACTGGGGGCGCTTCATCCTGCGCAAAATCATCCGGGAAGTTCACCTGGGTTTTATCAAGCCATCGAATTTGTTTACCCTCAATATGCCATTTGTTCGATTTCAGGATATCGAACCGCATTTGGAGAATGTCGATTTTATCTGCCTGCACTCTATTGAATCATTCCTTTCAACCGGTCTCATCCGCAGGATACAGAAAGCCACCGGAGCACCGATTGTCTGGAACGTAGTGGACAGCGAACCGCTGTCCGGTGGTTGCCATTTCAATGATGGCTGTGAGCGTTTTGCAGATGAATGCGGCCATTGCCCGCAACTTGCACGCCGCCGGGCCAAAGACTGCTCCCGGAAGACCATGCACTGCAAGCTGCGCGACTTACAGGGCCTGCCCATCTATTTTGCAGCAGGATCATCCTGGGCTCGTGACCATATCCGCAAAAGCGCGCTTTTTAAAGATCGGCGCATTGAGTCCATCCTTTTAAGCGTCGATGACAAATTTCGTTTCCAGATACCCCGGGAGATGGCCCGGGAGGTGCTCGGTTTGCCGCCTGGAAAGAAGATCATTCTGTTCGGGTGTTTCAATATCGACGAGGAGCGTAAAGGGGGGCGCTATCTGGTGGAGGCCCTCAAGTCGCTGGCCGAGGAGCCGTCTATCGCCGGTACCCGGGATGATATTGTTTTAGCCACAGTCGGTGGTAAAAGCGGTTTTGAAAAACATCGCCTACCGTTTGACTGGATCGACCTGGGCAAGATCACAGATGACCGGGTCATGGCCCTGGTATTCAAGGCGGCGGACGTCTACGCCTGCCCGAGCATTGACGATTTCGGGCCCATGATGATCAACGAATCGGTTGCCTGTGGAACTCCGGTGGTGGCGTTTCCCTCCGGGGTAGCCCCGGATATTATTCTTGCCGACGATATCGGCTATATTGCCCGCCGTCAGGATGTGGCCGATTTTAAGAATGGATTGCAGCGCTGTTTGTACGACCACCGGGGAAACGCGTCTTCCAAGCCCATGCTGGCTATCCAAAAGCAGCTGGAGCCAGCCCACCAGGCGGCCGGTTACATTGCATTTTTCAAATCCATTGAAGCAGCTTTACGATGATACCCTAGTTACTTTTTTATAGTTTCTTAATCTACACCATAAAGAGTTGAGGACATGACTGAAAAATTAAATCTGGCGCCAGAAACCAAGCTCGCTGCCAGCGAGCTGGAAAAAATGCAACGCAATCATGCCCACTGGGAAGATAAAGCCAAAAAGTTTAAAACTTCAAGCGATGTATCCTGGGAAGATCGGATCATGATGGGGCTCGAAGTTAAAGCTGTTTCGGAGCACCTTGATCAGAACATGCTGGTTCTGGACGCCGGCTGTTCCAACGGAGCATCGACCTTTGCAATTAACGCAAGCAACAGGGCCCGCGTCCAAGCCTTCGATTACAGTGCCAGCGCCATCACGCTGGCCCGTCAGGAGCAAGTCCATAGGGATCCCGACGACCGGATAACGTTCAGCCAGGGCAACCTCCTGAACATTGACCACCCGGACGATCGGTTTGATGCCGCCTATACCATCCGGGTTCTCATTAACCTTACCAGTTGGCGCCTCCAGCAGCAGGCGATCAGGGAAGTGCACCGGGTCTTGAAACCCGGCGGATTGTATTTGATGTCTGAAGCCTTCAAAGGCAGCCTTGCCAATCTCAATGCCCTGCGCAGCCTGGCGGACCTAAAAACATTGCAAGAACCGGACTTCAATCTTTACCTCCAGGAAGAAGATCTGGAGGCATTTGTTGAACCGCTGTTTACCATTGAAGCGGTACGCCGGTTCGCAAGCATCTATTACGTTGGGTCACGATTTTTCCGCTATCTGACAATGGATCCGGAAGACAAGGATTCTTTCGACAATGATGTAAATCGGTATTTTGCCGAGTTTAAAGAAACCGAAAATGCGGGCGATTTTGGAATTCAAAAACTATATATTCTGAGGAAGAAATAGACATGCAAAAGACTGTTCTACTTACCGGAGCTGCCGGTTTCATCGGCAGCAACCTGCTCCATTATCTATATGCGAAATATTCGAAGTACCGATTTATTGCCCTGGACGCGCTAACGTATGCCGGTCAGCAGGCAAACTTCACCAGGGAGCTTATGGAGTCGCCCCGTTTTGAATTCTGGTATGGTGATGTGACCAACCCCTACATCGTTGGCGATCTCATGAAACAGGCCGATCTGGTGGTTCACCTAGCTGCTGAGACCCATGTCGCCCGGTCTATTTTCGACAATTCAAAATTTTTTCATACGGATGTCATCGGAACCCAGACCATGATGAATGCCCTGCTCAACTGTCCCAACGTAGAGCGTTTCATTCACATCTCAACCTCGGAGGTATATGGTACCGCGGAGACTGAGCCCATGGACGAGGAACACCCCCTTAATCCGCGCTCGCCGTACGCCGGCGCCAAAGCCGGCGCTGATCGTCTGGTTTACTCCTATTGGGCCCACGTGGATTTACCTTGTGTGATCATCCGGCCCTTTAATAATTACGGTCCCCGACAGCACCTGGAGAAAATGACCCCCCGGTTTATTACCAGCGCCATCCAGGGTAAGCCGTTGACCGTCCACGGCTCCGGCGATGCCAAACGAGATTGGGTATACGTTGAGGATCATTGCGAGGCCATCGACAAAGCCCTGCATATCGATAATTTCGAGAAGATAAAAAACCAGGTTATCAATGTCGGTAGCGGTGCGGCCCACAGTGTATACGAGATTGCCGGTCTTATTCTTGATGAAATGGGGGTTTCTACCGAGTTGCTGACCCATATCGGTGATCGTCCCGGCCAGGTTGACCTGCACATCGCCTCAACGGAAAAAGCGCGGCTGCTGTTGGGCTGGGAAGCCCGGACCAGTTTAACCGCTGGAATGCGCAAAACCATCCAATGGTACCGTGAAAATGAAGATTGGTGGCAGAATCTGTTGTGGATGACCCAGGTTCCCATTCGGACAACCGATGGAAAAGTTGAACTGCATTAAGCGGGGTGCGTGATGAAAGTAGAATTCTGCAGGCACAATCTGGACGATAAAGACAAGCGGGAAGTCAGGAAAGCCCTGGATTCAATTTTCCTTACAACCGGTGAATGGACCCGTACTTTTGAAGAAAAGTTTGCCGCCTATCTGGGCTGTAAATTTGTTGTCGGCGTATCATCCTGTACCAGCGCCCTGGAGCTGGCCCTGAAATGTTTAGATATCGGGCCGGGCGATGAGGTCATTACAACACCAATGTCTTTCATCGCAACGGCAAATGCAGTCGAATACTGTCGCGCCACCCCTGTTTTTGTTGATGTCGAGGCGGATACCGGCAACCTGGATGCCGAACGAATCGAGGCGGCTATTACCTCCCGGACCAAGGCAATTCTGCCCGTGCATTTGTACGGTCAAATGTGCGACATGCGGAAGATAACCGCCATTGCGCGTAAACACGGCTTGAAGATCATCGAGGACTGCGCCCACTGCATTGAAGGCACCCGTGATGGGATTCGCGTAGGAGAATTGGCCGATATCAGCTGCTACAGTTTTTACGCGACCAAGAATATCACTTGCGGGGAGGGGGGAGCGTTAGCCTGCCACGACAGCGATGTCTACGAGTGGCTCATAAAGGCACGGCAGCACGGGATGAGTGCCTCGGCAGCCGATCGGTACACGCACCTTTACCGGCACTATGACATGGAGTTTTTAGGGCATAAATGCAACATGAATAATATCCAGGGGGCCATGCTGATCCACCAGATTGACCGGGTCGATTCATTGCTTACGGAACGACAGCGGATCGCAGGCCTATACGAAGATGCGTTCCGGGATAATCACGCAGTTGCTTACCCCCGGGATTTATCTACCGGCAAACACTCCCGCCATCTGTTTACCCTGTGGGTTGCCGCGGACAAGCGCGATGCCTGCATGCACAGTTTCCAGAAGGCCGGTGTCGGTGTGGCTGTAAATTACCGCTCGATTCACCTGATGTCCTATTACCGGAATAAATACGGCTATAACCGTGGCAGTTTTCCGAATTGCGAGAAAATAGGTAGTGCCACGCTGACGATCCCCCTGTATCCTGGTATGACCCCCGATGAAATCCAATATGTAGCGGATACGGTTAACAGGGTTACCCGCGACTATGGCGTTACAGGTGCAGACAATATTTGAAGCCCTCAATACCCCGGCCACGTTAAGATCACACCCTGAATAAAAGCAATCTATCCGATCCAGCCGGAATGTGATTAGAGTTCAATTATGTGCGGAATTTTCGGTTTTTTCAATTACAGAAACGATGACGGAGACTTGCTGTTGCAAAAAATGGCGGCCCAGCAGGTGCACCGCGGTCCTGACTCCGACGGGTTTTACCGGCACGAGTCCTTTGGTTTCGGGATTCGCAGGTTGAGTGTGCTTGATCTCGAGACCGGGGATCAACCTATCGCGAACGAAGATGACAGTGTCTCCATCGTATGCAACGGTGAAATTTATAATTATATCGAACTGCGGGCCGAGTTGGAGGCCAAAGGGCATATTTTCAAGACCGCCAGCGACGTTGAGTGCATGGTGCACATTTATGAAGATGACGGTATCGACGGCATAAAGCGCCTGAATGGAATGTACGGTTTTGCCCTCTATGATTCAAAATTGAGGAAATTATTCCTGGTGCGCGACAGGTTGGGGGTAAAACCGCTTTATTATTCGCGTGTGAATGGCACCTTTCTTTTTGCCTCCGAACTAAAGTCAATTCTCACTACAGGACTTGTCGCTAATTCTCTGGACTGGAACGCCATAAGTTATTTTTTAGACGAGCTCTATATCCCAACACCATTTTCCCCATTTTCGGCAATCAAAAAAATCAAGCCGGGCCATCTGATGATGATTTCGGAAGACGACTGCGGCGCACCAGACGAAAAACCGTATTGGGACCTGAATGACGGTCTCGATAGAAACCGGAATATCAATGAACATGCGGCTGTCGAAGAGCTGCAGTATCTAATGCAGGAATCTACTCGCATCCAGTTGCGGGCCGATGTTCCCATTTGTGTCTTTTTAAGCGGTGGCGTCGATTCCAGCGCTGTAGCTGCTTTTGCCGCCCGGCAGGTATCCAGACCTCTGCGCACATTTCACGTTCATTTCAAAGGCGCTTCCCACAAGCTCGACGAAACAGAGCAGGCTCGTTTGGTTGCCAGCCAATACGGCACAAACCACAGCGAGGTGGATGTAGGTCGTGATGATTTTAAACGCCTTATCCCCAGAATTGTCTGGCATACCGAGGAGCCCTTTGGCGACCTGGCCACCGTACCGACATATATTATCTCTGAAATGGCCAAAAAAGACGCCACTGTCTGTTTAAACGGCAGTGGGGGAGACGAACTGTTTGCCGGGTATAGCCAGCATAATTATCCCTATCACGTTAAAGAATCCATAGCCGGGGCTTTGGAAAAACTGGGGATATTGAACCCGCTCAAATCTATAATGGGTAGAGAAGTACAAAGACATAGCTGGTCAAATGTATTTCCCGAGTATCGTGATATGGCGTCAAGGAAGACGCCGGAAGACAAGGGGCACACCTTTAAGGGTGACCTGCGCAACAAATTCATGGCGCGCGACATTGACGGCTACCTCCAATCGAATGTCCTTTTCCTGCTCGACAAGGTTGCCATGGCAGTATCCCTTGAGGGGCGCGTGCCGCTCCTCGACCACCGCCTGGTGGAGTTTGCGACCCACCTTCCTTCCCGCTTGAAAATCAGGAACGGACAACGCAAATACATATTTAAAAAAGCCCTTGAACCATACCTGCCCAGCGAGGTCCTCTGCCGGCAAAAAGAAGGTTTTGGTGCACCCCTTCAGGACTGGCTCAACAATGACATGAAAACAATCCTGCGCAACATCATAAAAGATAGCCGGCTCAGGAAGGATCAACTGCTGCTTTTACCCGACAAGAATATTGATTCACTCGACGGCTGGTTTCTCTGGAAAATTGCCTGCCTGGACCTCTGGTTCAGGATTGTTGCCATGCACAGTAGCTATCCCGGTCACAATACACTTACAGACTACGTTTAATCTCGCTAATCAATGGGCCCCGAAGTCAGTGAAAAAAGAAATCTGATCCGCTTCCTGCTCCTGCATCCCCTTCAGCTTCTGCGGTTCATCGCCCGAACGCCTCTGCGGTTGGGCATGTATTTGCGTCGGCGTAGAAAAATGTTGCACAAGCCGATGAAAGCAGCAAATCGAATCCACGTTGCTGCACCGGCTGACTGTGAATTGCATATCGACCGCTTTGTCTTTTCGGGCGAAATCGCAGATGATGATCCGAAAGAATTTGCCGAGATTGAACTCGCCAGTTGCACTATTCCTGCGAACGATCACCTGGACTGGGCCTGCAACTATGCAGACCATGAAGACACGTTCGCACTAAACAGATTTGGCTGGTTGTTTTCCACGATCCATGCGCATGCGTCAAAAGAGATGGCGCGTCGTGCGCTGGCCTGGATCGACCAGTGGATCGATTGTATGGGGGCGAATTTTGAGCATCCGGCCTGGGAAAGCTACTCAGTATCCGAAAGACTCGCCAACTGGCCGTTCATTCTAAGCATGGTAGAACAGTTGCATCCGATAGAGCAGACGCAACGAAAAAAAATTGCCGCCAACCTTTGGACGCATCTTGAATACCTGCTCCAATACATGGAAATGAGGGATGAATTTACAAATAACCACATCCTTAACAACGCCCGGGGACTTTTTATCGGCGGCTTGATCCTCGATCACAAGCATGCTGTCGCGCAGGCCCAAAAGACGTTCCTTGAATGGACGCCCAAGCTTTTTTACAACGACGGGATGTTGCAAGAGGGGTCCTCCCACTATCAGTTTCTGCTGGCCCAACGGTTCGAGCAGGTAGGCCTTCTGACGCATCTTGTTGAAGATGATGATTTCCAGGCTTTTATAGAAAAGTGGACGGAAGCCATCCGACGCGCCGGTGAATTTTTCCGCATTGCAGGCCCAGAGGGCTCCTCAACTATGCCGCTTATGGGAGACATATCTCCGGATTTTGCACCAGCCTGGTTTTCGGCACCTGGTGCAAATGGATGGGAAGCTATCAAGAAAAGGTACCGGCGCCGTGATATTAATAATTGTTCTGACAGTTTGAAATACAAAGGCCTGATTAGACAAGGTCCGGATTTCTTACGCTATGATCAGGACGATATAACCGTCTTTTGGCATGTGCCGGAAGGACCGGTACCCGTGGGCAGTCATGCCCATTTCGATGTGGGTGGTTTTATACTTTTTGTAAAGGGCCGGGAGATCTTCACAGACGCCGGACGACGATCATACCAGCGCGAAGGCAGCGCCGGGCAGTCGGCGGGCGCGCATAACTGCCCGCTCATAGATGGACTCGGACCGTTTTGCGAGGATCACCACCTGAACTTACTGGATGCCTGTCCGCACCAGGAGGCCCGCACCAGGATAACGACCGATTCCGCGGGCCGGCCGATCATTTCCCTGGCTGTGGATGGCTTCCGGCGGCTCCCGCGGCCGGTACGCTGGGAAAGGACGTTTTCTTTCCAGGAAAGAGGCCTGACAATCGACGATACATTTACGGCCAAGGGTAACCATAAGATCTTCACGCGATTTGTCCTGGCAAGCGGACTGACTATAGATACTATTGAGGCGGGTTTCCGCATAACTGCACCAGGCGTAAAAGCCACCTTGCAGGCACTTGATTGGCGCGGGGAGGAAGAGCATCCCTTGTTTACGGAACAGGCGGAAATAAGCAGGTGCTATGGAAATTCTGAAACGACCCTGGCTATCCTGGCCGGCAACACCATCAACGGCAACCATTCGAACACGTACGATATTAAATGGTAAGTATGAACACCTCCAATCCGCTTGTCTCGTGCATCATTCCGACCAAGAACAGACCCCGTCTCGTTGAGCAGGCGGTACAAAGTGTGCTCAGCCAGAGTTACCGGAATATTGAAATCATCGTTATCGATGATTCGACCAATAATGAAACCCGGGAACGCATGCGGTCCCGCCGGGGGATCCGTTACCTGAAAAATGAAAAAAGTCGCGGGGCATCCTACTCCCGCAATATCGGTCTGCGGGAAGCACGGGGGGATGTGATCGCCTTTCTCGACGATGACGACCTGTGGCGGCCTAAAAAGATTGAAATGCAGCTGGCCTTGCTGGAAACTTACCCGATTGTGAGCTGCAACTACATTCGAAGACTCGGGAGTGGCCGGCGCCAGTTCGTGAATTTGCCTCCCACAGTCGGTTTTCGGGAGATGCTTTGTTATAACTATTTGGGGTCATGTAGTTTTTTGTTGTTTGGGCGCGAGATTCTCAGGGGTTGCTCTTTTGACGAGGAAATAAAGGTCGGCCAGGATTGGGATCTGGTTTTGGCCGCGATGCGCAGACATGGCCTTGACAAGGTCGGGGTGGTGGACAGGTATCTTGTTGATTACAACAGCGGGACCCATTCGCGTATCAGCACCCGGGGGAGAGCCATTTCGGCCATCCTGCCGATATTCGATAAATATCGATCAGAACATACAGATTTTACGACCTTCATGTTTTTTCTTTACAACATGTTGCCCACGAATGGTTCCTGGGTGCTCTGGCTGTCCCGGGAATTGATGAAAGCCCGCATGCGTAACAAAGGGTACCTCTTTGTGTTGCGCACAATCCTGAAGCGATTTAAAGGCAGACTGGACGTTTATTAAATAACTGCGCTACGGTCATAGTGCTCCCGCCTGATGTCAAATGAATCCGCTACCAACCCAAGTTAATCCAATTGCATGTGTAACCGGTGCCTCCGGCCTAGTCGGCCAGCGAATCGTCAGGCGCCTGAAAGCCGGCGGTTATCATGTAAGGGCTTTGAGCCGGAGTTGGTATAATGAAGACCCTGATATTGAATTGTTCCAGGGGGGACTTGAGGACGAGGTGACCCTGGCATCGTTTTTGAGGGGTGCCCAGTTCCTGTTTCATTGTGCGGCCGAATTGCATGACGCCAGCAAAATGACGACTGTTAATGTTGACGGTACGCAACGCCTGGTGCTTTTGGCCGGTAAATCTAAAATTCAATACCTGTGTCATGTGAGCAGCGCCGGGGTAGTGGGCCGGACCAGGGTAAAGTGGGTTGACGAAACGTCTGCCTGCGCCCCACAGAATCCATATGAAATCAGCAAGCGGTCGGCTGAAAAAGTTGTCCAAAAAGGGGTACCCGGCTGCCGGGTTGTGATTTTACGCCCCACTAACGTTGTTGCCGATGTGCAGCCCGGCGAATTGGAAATGCTGCGTCAATCCACGCTTCGCAGCCGGCTGAAATTGTTTGTAACCGGCGGCGAATGTGCCCACATTGTTCATGCGGAAAACGTTGCGGCCGCCGCGCTCCATTTTATTGACCGGGCGATCGATCAACCGGAGTGTTATTTTGTTTCCGCAGATGATGAACCGGCCATTGCTTTTTCTGATCTGTATTTACTCTACAGACAATTGGACAACCGTGATAGCCGGGCCGGCATTGCAAAACCGCGCCATCTACCGATATTTATGCCCTACCTGCTGCGAAAACTTATCAGCGGTAACGGAAACATGGGAGACGTCCGGTACACCTCCAAAAAACTTTTTTCTACCGGATTTCAGTACCCTTTAAGTATCCCGGATACGCTGCGCCAGATTTTTCATTTCGATAAATGCTGAATTCCACCGACAAACCAGTCATTTTAACGTTTATCGGCAATTACCTCCCCGGTTATAAATCGGGGGGTATCCAGCGGGTTACCATCAACACTGTCGACCATCTATGCGCTGAGTTTGATTTCAGGATCGTGACCCGGGATCGAGATTTAGGTGATGATAAGCCTTACCCCGATATTCAGTATGACTGCTGGCAAACGGTCGGCAACGCCAAGGTCTATTATCTGCCGCCGCAAGCGACGACTGTAAATGCATTATTCAAGTTGATCGCCGGCACCCCCCATGACGTATTGTTTTTAAACAGCTTTTTTGAACCGTTGACGGTCAAAGCCCTGTTCAATCGCAAAATTCGTAGAAACTTCTCTTTTAAGCCCGTGATTGTATCGCCCTGGGGTGAGTTTGCCTGGGCATCCTTAAGCCAGAAATATCCCAAGAAGTACGTGTTCATAAAAATGGCCCGGTTTTTTGGGCTGTACGATAATGTTACCTGGCGTGCTTCCAGTGAAATCGAGGAGGCGGAAATTATAAAGGAGATGCACGCAAAGCCTGAGACAATCCATATTACCGGTGATTTTCCAATAAAGAATATCCCTGATATTCCACCGGACGCAAAATTCAACCCGCCACCCGACGATCAAGGCCTCAAAATTGTGTTTTTATCGCGGATTTCGCGTGAAAAGAACCTGGATTACGCCTTGAAGGTACTTGGACGCATAGAGACAAACGTGATTTTTGATATCTATGGTCCCGCTGAAAATGTTCCGTATTGGAATGAATGCCAAAAACTTATCAGCCGGTTACCGGCGAATGTGAAAGTGAACTACTTTGGGCGTGTCGAAGCGAATCTGGTAGTACATATTTTCAGTCACTACGACCTGTTTTTGTTTCCTACCGGGGGCGAAGCCTACGGGCATGTTATTGCCGAGTGTTTGACAGCCGGCACGCCGGTACTGCTCAGCACAGACACGCCCTGGCGTAATTTAAAGGCAGACGGCTTCGGGTGGGACATAGACTTGAGCCGAAGGGGCATTTTCGTTGAAATCATTGAATCGCTTGCAGCCTTAGCCCCGGAGGAGCGTTCCCAAATGCGCGCTGCAATAAAGGCCAAGATCGGGGGCTATTTACTGGATCCTGCAGTGAATACATCGAACCGGGAGTTGTTTTTAAAGCAAATAAGGGGAAATGAAGATTTGTGACAATCGATTGACACTCCCAAACCTGAATCGGAGAAACCTGTATGAGTCAGCCTGAACACCAAATCTGTTCGAATTGCATCATGGATACCACCGATCCCGATATCGCATTTGACGAGCGCGGTTGGTGTGACTATTGCCGCAATTTCTATGATAATATTCTGCCGAACTGGCATCCCGATGAACGTGGCGAGCAGGAGCTATCCAAGGTAGTAGCAGACATAAAGGCCGCCGGGAAGGGCCGGGACCACGATTGTTTAATCGGCATCAGCGGCGGCGTGGATAGTTCGTCCGTTGCTTACTTTGCCAAGGATAAGCTGGGTTTGAATCCGCTTTTGTTTCATGTGGACGCCGGTTGGAATTCGCAGGTATCGGTCAATAATATACAAAGGCTGGTAGATGGGCTTGATCTTGATCTCTACACCGAAGTCATCGATTGGTCGGAGATGAAGGATCTACAGCTTTCCTTTTTCAAGGCCCAGGTGGCCAATATCGACATACCCCAGGACCTGGCATTTTTCTCAGCCCTTTATAACTTCGCCGTAAAGAATGGATTTAAATACATTCTGACCGGAGCAAATTTCTCCACGGAATGTGTCCGGGAGCCGCATGAGTGGGGCGCGTACTATCCAACCGATATGCGCTTTGTGAAGGATATCCATAAACGCTTTGGTGAAAGGCCATTAAGCACATTTCCAACTGCTGATATTTTTACGTATAAGCTATACTACCGATATATTAAGGGGATAAAGGTTGTAAAACCCTTGAATTATCTGCCCTATATCAAAGAAGATGCAATTAAACAGTTATCTCACCGTTTCGGCTGGCAGGCCTATGCCCAGAAACATCATGAATCGCGCTTTACGCGTTTCGTGGAGTGTTACTGGCTGCCGCGTAAATTTGGGCTTGAAAGGCGCAAAGCGCACCTTTCCAGCTTGATTCTGACTGAGCAGATGACCCGCGCAGTGGCCCTGGAGAGAATCAAGACACCAGAACTGGATGAACACACGATGCAGCAGGATTTTGAGTATGTGGCCAAGAAGCTGGATTTAACAGTTTCCGAATTACAGGAACTGTTCGAGGGTGAAAACAAAACCTATCGCAATTACAAAAACAAACTGGGGTTGATTACCCTGGGAACCAAGGCTATGCGGCTGCTCGGTCTCGAAAAAAGAGTTATCAGATGATTGCGATCGTCAATTATGGATTGGGCAATGTGAAGGCATTTGCCGAGGTATATAAAAGACTGGACATACCGGCTGTTATTGCCAGCAAACCGGATGACCTGAAGCAAGCTGCCAAACTTATTTTACCGGGCGTCGGTGCCTTTGACACAGCCATGCGGCTTTTGGAAAACTCGCACTTACGCCCCACCCTGGACGAACTTGTGCTAAAGCGCAGATTGCCGGTTCTGGGAGTTTGCGTAGGGATGCAGATGCTCGCGCAGAAAAGCGAAGAGGGCAGTCTGCCGGGGCTGGGATGGATAGATGGGGAAGTGAAAAGGTTTCAGCTTGCCGCGGCCACAAATTCCTTGCGGTTGCCTCACATGGGCTGGAACAACATTCGGCCCCTGGAAAAAAATCTCCTGTTGCAGGGACTTGATCGCGATGCGCGGTTTTATTTCCTGCATTCGTACTTCTTTCGAGCCTATCACCATACGGATATAATTGCGGTAACGGACTTCGATGGTGAATTTGCCTGCGCCGTCAATCATGCAAATATTTTTGGTGTTCAATTTCACCCGGAAAAAAGTCATCACTGGGGTGTAAAACTTTTAGAAAATTTTGCAAGAAGTTAAATATGCTAAATCCGCGAATCATACCCTGCATACTGGTTCACAATAAAGGCCTGGTCAAAACGGTTCATTTCAAGAAACCCAAGTACGTTGGCGATCCGATCAATGCTGTCAGGATCTTTAACGAAAAGGAAGTGGATGAGCTGATTGTGATTGATATTGATACAACCATAGAAAAAAGAGAGCCCGATTATAAGATGATAGAAAATCTGGCCGCCGAATGTCGCATGCCGCTTTGCTATGGCGGTGGCGTGAAAACGGTTGAACAGGCTGAAAAAATCATCGGATTAGGGGTTGAAAAGGTAGCCATCAGTTCGGCTGCCATAGACGACCCCACGTTAGTCAATAAGATTGCTCAAAGTCTGGGTAGCCAGAGCGTAGTTGTAGTTCTGGATGTTAAAAAAAGCCTGCTCGGCAAAAGGTACGAAGTCCGGACGCACAACGGAAAGAGAAAAACCGGGAAAGACCTGACCACGCTAGCCTCTCAGATGGAAAAAAGCGGTGCTGGTGAGATTGTCGTAAATTCAATTGACAATGATGGTCTGATGAAGGGTTATGATTTCAGTCTGGTTGAAAATATACGCGAGTCAGTCGGCATACAGTTAACCGTACTGGGTGGTGCCGGATCCTATGCAGATATCGGCCAGCTTATTGAAAGGTACGGCGTGATTGGCGCTGCCGCCGGAAGCTTATTTGTTTTTAAAGGCATTTACCGGGCTGTTCTCATAAACTATCCCAACCGGTCGGAAAAAGACACGCTCATTGCCGACAACTACCACTCGAGCTAAGTCAGTGTCCTGGTTACCAACGTTGTGACTGTTCAATTAATCTAAGATTCATTATTCAGACAGAGGCTACCAACCCGAACATGAAGACGAAAGTATTCTTTTTGATAAAATGTGCCGTTAGCCTGGTATTGATATATTGGTTGGTTCAAAAGGGTGAGCTCAGCATGCGGAATGTCGAGTTGGGACTTTCCAATTTAAGATTGATTACTATATTCCTGGTGTTGACGCTCATGCAGCTATTGATAGGCACGCTGCGCACCTACATCCTCATGCAATTCAATAATCACAGCAGCTATACACTGAACAGGATTCTCTCGATCACCTGGGCCTCCTCGTTCATAAACTGCATTGCTCCTTCAGCTTTGTTCGGGGAGGCCTTTCGGGTTAAAGAGCTGTTAACAGTCGACCCGGCTTTAACGAAAGACAATACATTCTACGCGCTTGGGTTTTCTAAACTTTTTTCTGTGGGCAGCCTCATTCTTATCACAGTTGTTGCCAGCCTCCTGGTACATGGCCATCCGGTTGAGATTCAATGGTTTCTCCACTTTCTCTATGTTTGTTGTGGTGTTGGCTTTATATTTTTCCTTTTACGGAGAACACTGATTGTCTTTCTGAGACCGCTGTACGGCAAGGCCTATGATGTGACCAGATTTAAGTTTTTTCGAAATAGGTTGGAGAACTTCAAGAAGTACCACCTCAGCTTCATAGAAGAGAATCGGAACATCAGCTGGGTAATTCTGCTGAGCATGATCATTCAGGTCCTGAACACAATATCCTTTCTGGTCATCATCTATACGCTGAACCCTGGTTTGAATTTTAGTCTGATTCTAGACCTTACCTATGTCATCCCGCTGGGAATTATCGCAATGACATTGCCGATCTCTATTTCCGGACTGGGGATTGGACATTTGGCTTTTTCCCGGCTTTTAGGCATGTTTGGTATCATGAGTGGGGCTGACATTTTTACCATCTATTTCGCCTACTCTTACATTTTCAACTTCATCGGTGTCGTACCTTTTATTATGCTACAGAGAAAACGTTCGTGACTAATAAGATTGTAAAAGCGATAGGCTGCATTGCCGGTGGACTTGCTGTTGTCCTGTTCGTGTTGGCCATTAGAGAATATCCCGGACAGGCATACGTGTACATTCTGTTTACAATTGTTCTAAATGCATTGTTACTTTTTGGTCTCCGGAAAAAGCGCATTTTTTTTGACACCTTCATCGGCTTGTTTTTCTGGTTGGGATACTGGTTGAAGTTTTCTTTTCGAATGGCATTTCTGCAAGGTCGTTTTCTCGAGCCGGTTGGGGCACACTTTGACTATTCGGGGACAGCGTATGACCAGGCTCTACTGGTAGTTATTTGCGGAGTAGTGCCACTTCTACTGGTAAGCTATCTGCGGGGTAGATTCTGTTTCAATTATCCGTTGAAAAGTAAAGGGACAGGGCTTGAAGGGCTGTTTGCTTTTTACCAGAATTACCGCAGGGCTGTCTGGGCAGTCTTTATTGTAGCTTTTATGGCCGTCGCCGCAACGAATGCTTATTTCGGCATTTATCAAAGGGGGTCTGTTCCCAGAACCATTCTGCCATATAAACTGGGCGGTATCTACACCTGGTTGCTGCTGTTCGGATTCGCTACTGTTTCTGCCACAATAATTGAATTTGATCTGCAGTCGAAAAAAACGGCCGATATATTCGGGGTTTTATTGAGTCTTGTTGAAACTCTCTTTTCGAATGTTTCCATGCTCAGCCGGGGTATGGTGTTGAATGCCGGCGCCTTGGCGTTGGGTACTCTTAAAAGTTTTAAGATTAATTCAATAAAAGCAGAGTTGCGCTACTGCACTGTCATTGCGGTGGTGTTTCTAATACTATTCGGTGCTTCAATTATAGCTGTTACCGGTTTACGAACCAGTCGGTTTGGTAGTCAGGTCGACACAAAATGGCACCTGAAGCCCCAAGTCGCCCTTGCGCGCTCCAAACAGACATCTGCAATTTTACTTTTGGACCGTTGGGTTGGTATCGAGGGCACTATGGCGGTGTCAAGTTATCCCAACCTGGGGTGGGACCTCTGGATCCAGGCCTGGCAGGAGAAGTATGCCAATCACGGAACCAGCTTTTATGATCTGAACATCGCGTCTTCAGTCTATAGGCAAATGGATTTTGCAAAACACCACTTCATTTCACTACCCGGTATACTTGCTTTTCTTTATTATCCGGGCTCATTTTTGTTTCTGTTTTTTGCGATGTTTATGGTGGGATTATTGGGGGCGGGAATTGAAATTGCGGTTTATAGGGTCTGCGGATCAAATGCCATCCTGGCCTCCTTACTGGCTATGGTAGTAGCATCCCGATATGCACATTTCGGCTATGTGCCGGCGAGGAGCTACCTGCTTTTCGGAACGCTGGGCATGAATGTATTTCTCATTTTTGCCTTAAACTGGTGCCTGGTAAAATTGCACTATAAAAATAAGAAGATCGATATAGGGCTGGCCTCTAAACAAAAGGAAGCAAAGCGTGTCTAAATCCGGCTTGAAAATTCTGATAGTCTCCCAATATTTCTGGCCGGAAGATTTCAGGATCAATGATCTTGCGCACGGGCTTGTACGGCAAGGGCATATTGTCGAGGTGCTGACCGGAATGCCCAACTACCCGGGTGGCAAGCTGTTTCCGGGATATCGATTTACCAGACCGCATCAGGAAGTATTCCGGGGCGTTACCGTCAAGCGGGTCCCCCTGATACCAAGGGCCAAAGGACGCGGCCGGAACCTTTTGTTAAACTATCTCTCCTTTGCTCTGTCGGCATCGATCCTGGGCCCTTTGCGTTGTAAAAACGCATACGATGTCATCTTCGTGTTTGAACCATCACCTGTCACAGTGGGTCTTCCGGCCATCGTTTTAAAAAAAGTCTTCCGGATACCGATCCTTTTCTGGGTTCAAGATCTCTGGCCGGAAAGCCTGTCGGCCACGGGAGCGATTACATCGAAACCCCTTTTAAACTTGGTGAGTATTTTTGTGCGTTTTCTTTACCGGCAGTGTGACCGTATCCTGATTCAATCACAGGCGTTCAAAGGGCCTATTCAGTCCCTGGGGGTTTCAGCCGGAAGAATCACCTACTACCCCAACAGCGCGGAGGCCCTTTATCGGCCGGAAACCATAGACGCGGCTGCCCCGGAACGCAGCCAGATCCCCGGTGGTTTCATCATTATGTTCGCCGGAAACATTGGTGAGGCCCAGGATTTCCCGACGATCCTTAAAGCGGCTGAAAGCCTGAAGATGCACCCCGACATCCATTTTGTGATCCTCGGGGACGGCCGTAAGTATGCCTGGCTTGAATCCCAGGTTGCCAAACGTGACTTGGGCACTACTGTCCATCTCCTAGGGCGCCATTCGGTTGCCTCCATGCCGCGTTTCTTTTCCCTGGCTGATGTTCTCCTTGTATCGCTTAGAAAAGATCCCATATTTGAGCTTACTATTCCGTCAAAGGTACAATCTTACATGGCCTGCGGTAGACCGATTTTGGCTGCGCTTGATGGCGAAGGCGCCCGAGTGATATCTGCCACTGGCTCAGGGGTTGCTTGTGGTGCCGAAAATCCCCATGGACTGGCCAAATCTATTCTGGAACTGTATAATATGACCGCCAACCAGCGTGAACAGATGGGGATTAAAGCCCGGGAATATTTAAATGCCAACTTTGAACGAACACTGCTCATTGAACGCCTGGAAAACATGATGGGTAAACTATCAGGAGGAAATTGAAGTGAGAGTTCTGGTTTTGGGCGGTGCCGGTATGCTTGGGCATCGCGTTTACAGCTATTTTAAAAAGAGTCATACCACTGGCGTTACCTTGCGCAAGAACCCGGATCACTATTTATCGTGGGGTCTGTTTGAGCCTGATGATATAGTTGCAAATGTCGATGTCCGTGATTTCAAGCAAGTGGAAGCGGCAATGGCAGCGTACCGTCCGGATGCCGTTATTAATTGTGTCGGGATTACCAATAAAGGTGCCGCTGCGACAGACAACGTTATTAATATAGAGGTCAATGCCCTGTTTCCGCATTATCTGGCCCAACACTGCCGGGACCTGCGCATCCAGATGGTTCACCTGAGTACCGACTGTGTCTTCTCAGGAAATAAAGGGTATTACCGTGAAGAAGACAGCGCGGACGCCGATGATCTTTACGGCCGCACCAAGTTTCTCGGTGAGGTCGATAATGCCTTCTGTCTGACAATCCGCACCTCGATGATCGGCCTGGGTCTGGATAACAAAAAGGGACTGATAGAGTGGTTTTTATCCCAGGATGAACGTATTCGGGGTTATCAAAATGCAATATTTTCGGGATTCACTACTCTGGAGATCGCTAGGATTATTGAAAAAATACTCCTCTCCGGCAAGACTGTGTCAGGTCCGCTGCATGTTTCCGGCGAACCGATTTCTAAATACGATCTCCTGAGTCGCTTGAAGGCCATTCTCGGGTTATCAATTGACATTATACCGGATACCGACTTTAAATGTGACCGCAGTCTGGATTCTACAAGGTTCCAAGATGCATTTGATTACAATCCGCCCACTTGGGGAAAAATGCTGAGCGAGTTGGGCGAACAGATTAAGCGGGAGAGGTTATGATATTTCAAGACAAGACAATCCTTGTAACTGGCGGGACCGGATCCATGGGAAAGACCTTTATCCGGCGTGTACTTTCCGGTGAGGAAGGTACCCCACAAAAAGTTATTGTTCTTTCTCGCGATGAAGCCAAGCAGCACGATATGCGCATGTCCTACCTGCACAAGCTGGTGGCGACCGATGAAGTAATTTACCGCAACTTCATGAATGTTCTTGAGTTTCGCATAGGCGACGTACGCAGCTCCGCCGACGTGTCTTCTGCGGTTAAGAATGTCGATATCGTAATTAATGCAGCCGCGCTTAAACAGGTGCCAACCTGCGAATACTTTCCTGATCAAGCCATTATGACCAACTGTGAGGGAGCTGTAAACCTTATCAGAGCCATAGCCGAAAATGGCTACCAGGTCGAAACCGCGGTGGCGGTCAGTACGGATAAAGCCTGTAAGCCGGTCAATGTCATGGGGATGACCAAAGCCATCCAGGAGAGAATTTTTATATCCGCCAATGTGATGAGTACCAAAACCCGTTTTATTGCTGTTCGTTATGGCAACGTACTTGCTTCACGTGGCTCCGTTATTCCCCTTTTCCATGACCAGATCAGAAGTGGTGGCCCAGTGACCGTAACCGTACCCGAGATGACCCGGTTCCTGATAAGCCTCGATCAAGCCGTGGACACGGTCTTCGCGGCAATAAAAGCGGCCCGCAAAGGTGAGACCTATGTTCCCGATGCCCCTTCGGCAACGGTTGAGAATATTGCCAAAGCACTGATCGGGGATAGGGAAGTCAATATCGAGATAACAGGAATCCGCCCTGGTGAAAAGATGCATGAAATCATGATCTCGGATGAAGAAGCCCACCAGTGCGCCGCACGGGGAAACTACTATGCCATACGCCCCATGCTGCCGGAACTGGATGGTTTTGATGATCAGAAACCGGGTGCGCTTGACAAGGAATTCAGTTCCGCTGATAAAATTTTGAATCTTGAAGATACACGGCGACTTCTGCAGGAACATCAATTATTGATAGAAGATGTCGATCAGTCTGACGAAAAAGAACTGTTGCGTTAGGTAGAAGCCAACTGTAACAATCTAACAAAGGTTATTGATATGGCTTTGAAGGTGATGACGGTTGTTGGCACGCGCCCGGAGATCATCAAACTTTCCCGGGTTATCCAGGAACTCGACAAACATACCCGGCATGTCCTGGTGCACACGGGGCAGAACTTCGATTTCGAGTTGAATGAAGTGTTTTTCCAGGATCTGGAGATCCGGAAGCCGGATTATTTTCTGGAAGCCGCCGGGGAGAATCCGGCCGAGACCATTGGTGCTGTTATTGCCAAAGTGGACAGTCTCCTTGAGAAGGAGGCGCCGGATGCCTTTCTTCTCCTGGGGGATACCAATAGCTGTCTGGCAGCCATATCTGCTAAACGGAGAAAGGTGTCTGTTTTTCATATGGAGGCAGGCAACCGCTGCTTCGATCAGCGTGTTCCGGAAGAAATCAACCGCAAGATCGTCGATCACATCAGCGACATCAACATGACCTATACGGAACATGCCCGACGTTATCTGCTGGCCGAAGGCCTGCGGCCGGAAACGGTCATCAAGACCGGGTCGCCAATGCAGGAGGTCCTGACCGCCTATAAAGACCAAATTGAGGCTTCGGAGGTACATGCGCGCCTGGATGTCAATCCCGGGCAATACTATCTGGTGAGTGTTCACCGCGAAGAGAATGTGGACAGTGATGAAAACTTTGAAAATCTGCTCGATGCGCTGCAAGCGATTGCCGATAAATATCAACAGCCGGTGATTGTATCGACCCATCCGCGCACGCGCGCCCGCCTGGAAAAAACTGGCTATGACATCAACGACCAGTTAATAAGGTTTTTAAAGCCTTTGGGATTTCACGATTACGTAAAGCTGCAGCAGAACGCCGCCTGTGTCATCTCCGACAGCGGCACCATCACCGAAGAATCTTCCATCCTCAATTTTCCGGCAATTACCATTCGCCAGGCCCACGAGCGGCCGGAAGGCATGGATGAAGGTGCGGTCATCATGAGCGGCCTTCAGGCGGAAAACGTTATCGCTTCCATCGAAGTGGTCAAAACCCATGCTGCTGAAAGCCAACGTCCCTTTAAGCTTGTAGCAGACTACGACACCGATAATGTGTCCCGGAAGGTGCTCCGTATAATTATGAGCTATGTTGAGTATGTCAATCGGACGGTTTGGCACAAATAGAAGTGGTTTTAAAACCTCCCATCGAACCCAATCTCGGTGTTAGGCGCGAGGATACAATCCTCGAAATACTTTAGTATTACTCCGGTTGCATCCTCGCGGCTGCCTTGCCTGACCGGCGTAGCTTGGAAGGCGTAGTCGGGACCTTGAGCCCGATGGGAGATTTTGAAACCACTTCTTACTTTTTGGAAAAACAACCAAACCTATTTGCATGACCACAACACCCCATATATTGATTACCGGTGCCAACGGGTTCATTGGAAAGCCTCTCTGTCGATTGCTGGTGGACAAAGGTTTCCGGGTGACAGGAACGATCAGGAGCCTGGAAGCCGATCATGTTTCAACTCCCGGTTTGCATCTGTATGAAACCGGAGATTTAGAATCCTTTGAAGATTGGCCGGAATTGATGACGGGAGTGGATGCAGTTGTTCACCTGGCGGCCCGGGTCCATGTGATGGGTGAAGGCGGTGCCGAGGTCCTGGACAGTTACCGGCAGGCCAACGTGGCCGTGACAAAAAGACTCCTGCGGGCCGCGGCGGCAGCCGGGGTGCGCCGGTTCGTTTTTCTAAGCTCGGTCAAGGCCATCGGTGAGGGTGGGGGGGCTGCCTACACGGAAAATACACTACCGGAACCGACGGACCCCTACGGTATCAGCAAACTGGAAGCCGAGCAGGCGGTACAGGCAGTCGGCAAGGAGACCGGGATTGAGACGGTCATCTTCAGGCTGCCCCTGGTCTACGGCCCGTATGTCCGGGCCAATTTTCTGCGACTCATGAAACTGGTTGACCGGGGCTACCCGCTTCCCCTGGCCAGTGTCCGCAATGGTCGCAGTATGATATACATTGGTAACTTGGTGGATGCCCTGCAGGTTTGCCTGCAGCATGAGCAGGCGGCCGGTGAGACTTTCATGGTCAGTGACGGTCAGGACTTTTCGACGCCGGGATTAATCCGATCAATTGCCGGCGCCATGGGGCGCAAGGTACGCCTGTTGGCGTGTCCGCCGATGCTCTTAAAACTCACCGGCACGATGGTAGGCAAGGGGCAGGTGGTTCAAAGACTATTGGGTTCTTTGAGTGTCGATAGCAGCAAAATACGGTCGCAGTTGGATTGGGCGCCGCCTTTTACAACCAACGATGGCATTGCTGAGACGGTGGCTTGGTATCTGAATAGCAAAGAATAGATAGGCGGTCACGACGATCGTTACTAAACCGGAATCGGAATTTTCGATGACCGGTTTTTTTGTTTATTAAGCTTGGGCGGTTATGTTCTTGGTAGGCGGTGGAGCAGATAAGGGGCTGGGCTTTGCGGCTGGGTTTGATGACTTGGCAAAGCTCATTGGGCCTCTTTTCATCATGCACGAACCAACCATTTCCCGCCAACATCATCCCGGACTTGATCCGGGATCCAGCCTGTGTGGTGGTATGTCTTCTAGATACCGGACTGCGTCTGGCATGACGAAAGTGGAAATTAAATCAAAGGTTGATTAGAGAGCCATTCCTGCAAACGCTTGAGCCCCTCCTCTGTTGATACTGCAGGTCTGTAACCGAAATCATTTTTCGCGGCACTGATATCGAACCAGTGCGAAGTACCCAGTTCCGCGGCCAGGAACTTGGTCATCCGGGGTTCGCCGGGCAGCCGGAAAAGCTTGTAGATAAACTCCAGAAAGGCGCCGGCCATTAGAGCGGTTTTTTGCGAAATGGAGCGGGTCACCGGCGGCTTGCCGCCGGCATGCAAAATAGCATTGATCATCTCCCACAGGTTGATGGGCTCGTCCTGGCTGATGAAGTATACCCGCCCGTAAATTTCGTCTGTTTCCCGGAGCCGGTCGGCCGCCATCAGATGGGCATCGGCGGCGTTGTCCATATAGATGGTATCGACCATGTTGGTGCCATCGCCGACGATTCGCAGTTTCTTGGCCCTGGCCAGAATTCGCGGCGTAAAGTGCAGATCGCCGGGGCCCCAGATGAGATGCGGGCGCAGGCTGACCGTTTTCAGTCCCTGGGCAGCGGCCTTGATGACACGTCTTTCCGCCTTGGCTTTGGTCAGAGGATAATAGGAGTGGTAATGATCCGGGTAGGGAACGGATTCATCCACGCCGGCCATGTCAGTGCCGTCGAAAATGACACTGGGGGAACTGGTGTAGACCAAAGTCTCTATGTTATTGGCCTTGCAGGCTTGAATAACGTTCTCCGTGCCGACTGTGTTTGCCGAGTAATAGTCTTCGTATTTCCCCCACACCCCGGCTTTGGCTGCCACATGAAACACGAGGTCGACCCCGGTGCAAGCTTTTTCAATGGCGCCCTGGTCACTGAGATCGCCCCTGATCTGCTCGACGCCCAGTTTGGCCAACTCCGGGTAGTTCCCCCTGGAAAAGCTGCGGACAGTATTGCCCCTTTCCCTGAGCTTCCTCACGATGGCGCCGCCTAAAAACCCTCCGCCGCCGGTTACCAGTGCTTTCAATGGTTTTTCCATATGCTTTTTGTCGAAGTCCTGGGTTGTCATGCAGAGCAAGTCAAAACCCTAAAACAATTATCTCGCGCAGAGACGCAGAGGCGCGGAGAGAACCAAAATGGTAACGGCTTCGCCGGAAACCCAAAATCAAAATACTTAGTTCATACAGTCGTTGGTTTGAATGCTGTTAAAGATTTACCCGCGGAGCGGGCCCAAAACCGTTTTTTTGACCTTCTCTGCGGCTCTGCGTCTCCGCGTGATGCATTGGTTTTGATCTTCTCAGCACCTCCGCGTCTCTGCGCGATGCCCGATTTTGCTTTCCTCTCAATTGGTCCCCAGTTTTTTCTCTGCCCAGATTTTCAGCTTTTCCCGGAATATTTTGGAATTGTGCCGGATATCCACCGGGAAGGCTTTGTGGAAAAGAATGATCTTGATGTCTTTAGTAAGTTCGGTACCCTCCGCCAGGTCGAGCAGCTCGCTTTCAATGCGTTTTTTATCCGGATTTGAAAGATCCGGCTGCAGTTCGATGCACATGACCGGCTCCTGGCGGGGAAATTCTCCAGTTCCTACCAGGGCGCTGCGAAAGACCTCCGGGTGGTTGTTGAAGATTGCCTCGCACGGAACGGAATAGAGGGAGCCGTCTACAGTCTCCACCCGGTGATTCTTGCGCCCGCAGAACCATATGCGCCCTTTGCTGTCCCGCCAACCCAGATCTCCCATGCGGTGCCAGAAACCGCCGTTTACCTCATCCGTGATTTTCGCCAGGGCATCGGCTTTGGGGTTTTTGTAGTAGCCGCGGGTGACATGCGCGCCTTTCACCACAATCTCGCCGATTTCTCCATCCGGAACCACCAGAGCATCCATCCATTTTTCAATGGGAGCGTCGTCGATGCCGATAATCTCGATATCGAGATTTTCCAGGGGATAACCGACACACGTGCCGTAGCCGCTCTCGCTGCGGGCCCGGGTTTCGGACAATATTTCCCGGCTGGCGATGGAAATGATCGGGACCGCTTCGGTCGCCCCGTAGGGTGTGTGGATCTGGGCATGCTCGCCGAGCATGGTGCTGAACTGTTCGATATTGGCCGGTGCCACCGGAGCCCCGGCAGACACAACCCGCCGCAGCGAAGGCAGCTTTACACCGTTGGCCTTGCCGTAGCCGCCGACTCGATTGAGCAGGGCCGGGGAAGCGAACATATTGGTAACGCCATGGTTCCTGATTGGTTCGATGATTTTTTCGGGGTCGACCAGGGCCGGCTTGGTGGGATCCATGTCCGGAATGATGGCCGTCATGCCCAGAGCCGGATCAAAAAGGGCGAATAAGGGAAAGGTCGGCAGATCGATTTCATCCGGGGCAATCTCGAAATGATCCTGGATGTAACGAATCTGAGAATAAAAATTACCGTGGGTGTAAACTGCTCCCTTGGCAGGCCCGGTGCTGCCGGTCGTGAATAGAATGGCTGCAATCTCATCCAGGGTGGTTGCGGCCGTCTCATACGGCTCCCAGGCATCACCGCGGAGTTGGTCGAAGGTAAGACCGCCCCAGAACCAGCGTTTGCCTACGGTAACCCATGTGTTTACTGATTTGAAGAATTTGGGATAGAGGGTGCGGACCACGTGGGCCAGGGGGATGCCGATAAAGGCTTTGGGGCTGCACTCCTGGAAGCAGCTCAGCATGCGCTTGACGCCCATCCCGGGGTCAACCACCACCGGTACGGCCCCCACTTTGAACATGGCAAAGGTGAGGATAAAGAATTCCAGACACGGCTTGACCATCAGGATGGTGCGGACACCGCGCTTGATGCCGGCCTCATCCAGCCCGCGGGCAATGCGGTCCGATTCCTGGTCCAGCTGCTGAAAGTTTAACTGGGTATATATGACCCGGCCGACTTTGTCGCGGCCCACCGGGGCGACCACGGCCCGTTTATAGGGCTGCCGGGCGGCCATTTCCCGCAGGTAGGACGAAACGTTGAGGGGGGTGACACTTTCTAAGGGGTCCTGGGTTTCCATAGCCTCATGCTCTGTCAGCAGTAGTGTAATGAAATTTTATGCTTTTCAACCCAATAAAAATTCGAAATTCGAATGTCGAAGCTCGAAACAAATCTCAATGACAAAAATACAAAATTATAAAACTGTTCTATTCGAGATCTAATGGTATGATTTGTAACGAATGTAAAGCTGCCTATCAAGTGGCTTTAGATGTTTCGTTTTGATATTAATAATTTGAATTTGCGGCGTTCGCCTTGTGAACATTCCGAATTTGTTTCTATTTTCATTATTCGGATTTTAATAGGTGTCAGGTTTCTTTTGTTGATCGCCGTACACCTATGTCTTTTGAAAGAAATCTTGTACCAACGCCAATACTCTTTCCGGTTCATCTTCCAGCAGATAATGCCCCGCATCTTCCAGCAGATGGGCCGGGGCCTCAGGGAATCTTCGGCGCCACTCTTTATAATAGTCAAGGTCGAAGACAAAGTCATGTTTACCCCAGCAGATCATCAAGGGTATGGAACTAAGCTTGTGGAGGTTTTCATCCACCGCTTTGACAGTGGCATAGCTGGGGTCATTGGAGTGCACCGGGATGTCCTGCACGAATTTCAGGGTGGCCAGGCGGTTGTGAGTTGAATTGTATGGGGCGACCAGGGCCGCCTTGATATCCGCTGACAGGCGTTTGCGCGGCGCCATGGTTAATGCGGCTCGGGCGAAAACGTTGCCGCAAAGCACTGCCGGGATGGCAAAAAACCGCAGGTGGCGTATCAGCCAGAGCCGGAGCGGCAGGCCTTTGGCGGCCGGGGGAAAGAAGCCGGCTGTATTCAGAACAACGATCCGACGAATTTTTTCCAGGTTGCGCAAAGCCCAGGCCATGCCGATCATGCCGCCCCAGTCATGTACGATCAAGGAGACTTTTCCAGAGAGCGCCAGGTGATCCGTCAGGCACTGCAGATCGTTGACCCGGTCTTCCAGATGAAAGCCGTAATCCCTGGTCCCCGGGCGATCGGAAAGTCCGCAGCCCATGTGGTCCGGCACGATGCAGCGCATGGACAGTGACAGGTCCTTTACCAGGCCGCGGTAGTAGAAGGACCAGGTCGGGTTGCCGTGCAGCATGAGTACGGGTGACCCTTCACCCTCATCCAGATAGTGGTATTGCAAGCCGTTGATATCGATGTAGTTCGACGTAAAAGGGTAGAGATCTTTGAAATGCGTTATGTCGAATACCGGCTCTATGTTACACCTTCTTTTATCGTAAAAAGTTAAAACAATTTTATCTCGCGCAAAGACGCCAAGACGCAAAGAAAACCATGAATTATTTCCCGCTATGCGGGATGGAACCTAAAACCCGTTTTTATCTTTTGATTCTTTTGGTTTTTCGCACGTAAGTGCGCCCCCATTGTGGTTTTGCATTTATTGGCGCCTTTGCGTCTTGGCGCGAGAACTGGTTTTAGGGCTTCAGATTTCAAAATTATCTACCATTCGACTGCCATTAATAGACAGTTGAGCCCACTCCCAATACCGAAAAAACCCACCAGATCGCCTTTTTCCAGAAAACCGCGTTCATCCGCGATGGCGGCGGTCAGGGGCAGGGAAACCGTGCCGATGTTGCCGAGATACTGAAAGGTCGTGAAATCTTTCTCAACCGGAATACCGATGGCCTCGAGGACTGTTTTCTGGTGGGCCGAACCCACCTGGTGACAGATAATCTTGTCCGGTTCCGGCAGGCCGAGGTTTTCCCGGAAGTCCCGATAGGTTTCAACGCCCAGGGATACCCCATGCTTCAACACGCCGACCGAATCGGTTTCCATGATCAGGGGCGCGCTGGCGGGAATGCCCGTATCCGGTCCCCAGGTGCAGAGTTCGTGGTGAATGGTGGCATTGCGGGCCACGCCGCCCAACAGGCGGTGATTGCCGGTGGATAGTTTTTTAGACGTCAAAATGACTGCGACGGCACCCGACCCGCCGGTGAGCGTTGCAATGGTCAGTTTGAACATCTCCATGTCGGCCGAACCCAGCAGGCGTTCAATGGTCGTATCGACGATCTGCCGGGCCGATTCACAGGAGACCACCATCCCGGCCGATATCTGGCCGGTTTCAATGGCATTGGCGATCTGGATCATGCCGTTGACCACACCCAGGCAAGCGTTGGAGACGTCGTATATCAGGGCATCAGGGCCGATCTGCAGGGCGTTGGCCACGGCACAGGCCGTCGCCGGTTCTAGGTTGTCCCGGCAGACACCGGCGTAGATCAGCATACCGATGGCGTCCGGTGATACCGCCGTGCGGCTGAGTGCCTTCCGGCCGGCCGCAATGGCCCCGGTGCTCATGCGGAAACCTGGATCCCAATAGCGTCGTTCCCGGATGCCGGTCAACGCTTCGAGCTGCCCGGGCTGAAAGTGAAGTTTTTCGTACACGGCTGCCAGCCGGGCCTCGAGGTCGCTGGAGTCCACCACGTTGGGGGCCAGTTCGTAGCCGATGGCGTCTATATAAACGTTTGAGTAATGCATATACTCCTTAAAACCTATTAGTTCGATCTACTATTCCGTCATTCCGGACTTGATCCGGGCACGCAGTGAAGCGTAGCGCTATCCAGCTTTTCTCCTTGAGATTTGACTGGATGCCGGATACGTCATCCCGGACTCGATCCGGGACCGGCATGACGGAATTATTTGTCATATTGCTCAATGTGCAACGTCATTCCGGCGAAGGCCGGAATCCAGCTATACAATGGCTGAGTAAAGATCCTTCCAGTCCGGATTCTCAGCTTCGATTAATCTCAGCTTCCACTTTCGTTTCCAACTTTTTAGCCGCTTCTCTCTAGTGAAGGCCGATTCCATGTTATCATGCAATTCATACCACACTAAAAGGTTTACGTTGTAGCGTTTAGTAAATCCGTCTTTCTTCTTGTTCTTATGCTCCCACACTCTTTTAACCAGATTCGAAGTGACGCCAATGTAGAGAGTGCCATTTCGTCTGCTTGCAAGTATGTAGTCTGCAGGTTGTCTATCCATTCCCTAATCGGTGGTATCTTTCTGGATCCCGGCCTTCGCCGGGATGACGACCAATCGAAATCGGTATCGGTCTCAGGATCGAAAGATAGACTCAATTGGTCTGATTGTAATAGCGATTTCGAGTTGGATTTATAATGCTGTTAACATCTGAACCGGGAACCATTAGATCGGTACCAGTTTCAGTCCGAAATTCTTCATCTGATAAATATAGATCCCATCCACCTCCAGGAAACCATCGGCATATAACGCGGGCGCTGGTTCATTGTCAACCCGCGTCACCTCGGCTTCCACCGTTACCAGTTTGTTGGCGGGAATGACCTGGCCGCGGTAGCTCCATTCGTGAGGGTCAGCGGTGACCATCTCGAAACGATGGGTTGCGGCCAGATGCGGCCATTTTTCCAAAGCAATGAATTTCATCAGCTGCAGGAACGATTCAAGACCCAGTGACCCCGGGATCACCGGGTCCTGGTAGAAATGCGCCCGGAAAAACCACTCCTCGGGTTTTACGGTCTTGGTGCCTTGCACAAAACCCAGGCCCTGTCGTCCGCCTTCCGGTTCGAATATGTCAATCTGATCAAGCATGCACAGTGCCGTGGCGGGCAGGGCCAGACCGGTACCTGGATCTACCCGGGTATCTTCCGGAGACATTGGCTGGGTCGGCGGAAATTTAAAAACCGGTTCTTGACCGTCTTTTTCAGCGGCCGGGGTGTACACCAGGGCGTCCGCCCCCCGAATGCCAACCTGGTTGGCCAGGGCCTGTTTGGAGAAGAAACCGAAATAGGTGGTACCGGCATAAATCATCTCAGCCCCGGCCAGCACCTGGAAGTCAAAGTGCTCGATGATCATGTCCCCGGCTTCGGAGGCCTTGGTCAGCCGGGAACGCATGGTCAGGGTTTTACTTTCGGGAGGCAGATTACAGTGCAGAATAGCATTGCCGCCCAGGTTCCGGAACTTCAAATCCTGCGCACTGCGCAGGGCGCTGCCCATATAGGCCGCCAGCCACCCGCAGGGCTGCAGGGCAATTTCCAGCAGCACGCAGAAGGGCAGGCGGCCGCTGCGGTCAGCGCTAAAGAACCATTCATCAGCCGGCAGATCATACTGCGCTTCTATCCAGCCGCCTGGTTGCAGTTCCCACGGCGGTGGTTCGGTTTTGGTCACCCGGTCCATGAAAAAGTAGGGCGGCCGGGGCAGGCGGGCAATCTTGCGGTCCTTGTCAAATACCCGGTAGGGTTCACCAAAAGCCTCGGAAGGGTTGCCTTCTGCAAATGCCAGAATTTTATTCCGGTCGTAGATGGCCGCGGCCTCTGTCGGCGCTGCGGGTACCGCGCTCCAGGCAGCTGCAATGTCAGCCTGGGTACCGCCGGAAAGCTTCATCGACATATCGCGGAACATGACGATGTACTCTCCGTCGGCATGCATATGGGCATCGGCAATCACATAAGGTTCCGGCCCATAGCCGATCTCCTTTACTTCCACGGCATAGGTTACCTGGTGCGTGTCGGGCGTAACCGGACCGCGGCAGCGGAGAACGCTGCCGACGCCCTGCAGCGGCTCCCAGCAGGTGTCGGGACGGTTGCTGATCCAGCCCATCCGCAGCAGGAAGACCCGCAGGGTATGGGCGCAGCATTCATACATCAGGGTGCCCGGCATCACCATGTCGTCCATGAAATGACAGGTCAGGAACCAGTCATCCGGGTGGATGTCGGCCTGGGCCACCACCCGACCGATGCCGTATTGGCCGCCCCGGGGATCCAGCTCCAGGACCCGGTCGATGAGGTGCATCCGGCCACCGGGCAGCCGCAGGGAGGGAGACAGGGTTTTACCGGCAAAGAGATCGCCAAAACAGGCAGCCAGGTCTCCCCGGCGCAGGGCTTCAACCTGGTCCTCGTCGTAGCTATCCGAGGCCACTGGTACCGGCGGTTTCCAATCTGCCGGTAACCGGCCGGGTGCCGGCTGCTGCTCCTCATCGGTCAGGATGATGCCGCCGGAATTTTTTACTTCTGCGGGTGTGAAAAAGCCGGCACAGCCGTCGGTCATGGTAATCAACAATTCATCGCCGATAAAGCCCTTGAAATTGAAGAAGAACATAAAGGTTTCCTGCTGGCGGATGAACTTGTCGATGTGGATGTCGTAGCGAATGGTTTCACCGGGTTGGGGCAGACCGCGGTGAAAAGTGACCTGGGCATCCAGCAGGCGGTAGTTGCGGGTGCCCTTGACGGCGTGATCGATTCCCAGGTAGCCGCTCAGGAAAAGGTCGGCCTGGCCGGCCTCGACGGAGATGCAGACCGGTGCCCGTTGTCCGTCCAGGTACCAGGCATCGGGAAGGACATCGTGTTCGGTGACCACCCGGCCCGACCCCAGGGACAGTCTTTCACCTTCAACTTCCAGGATCCGGTCAACCAGCATCAGCGGTTCATCCGGAAGACGGACCCGGGCCTTGTACGTATCGACCACCGCGTATTCCGGCCCCAGCATCTTTGCCACCGACCCGATGGCAAATTCCAGGCACATATCCCGATCGTATGCTACCGGCGGTCCTGGCTGTGCGGTCCTGGTCGGCGGGGCGGGCTTTTCAGCCGTTCCCGCCTGGGATTCGGCAACGACATCATTCTCCGGGAGCTGGCCGGATGCAGCCAGAGATTCAAGCAGACGGCTCTGCAGGGAGAATGCTTCGGCATAATCTCGCGTAATCTGTTCCGAAAGGGCCAGGTATTCATTGTGGGCCCGCGTAGTGGCTTCGATATTCTGGTTTATGGCCTGCAGCATGTTCCTGGAGACGTCCTCCAGGGTTTGGACCGGGGAGGGTGAATCCACGTGGGTGCCGGGCAAAGCCGCTGCAGCGACCTTGTCAGGGGCGGTTAAACCGGTTGCCGGAGCATTGTCGCGATCCTTGCGGGTGACGCCTGCCGGCCGGACCGGTGTCGGCGGATTGCCCCCGGTGGTCACAACCATCAGGGGTTGCTGATTATCAGTAGCTCTCCCGGCGTAGACGTCCGGGCGGGCTGCCTCGGCCGGGGGCGGTTCAAGAACCACGTGCAAACACTCTCCGTCTCCGTTCATGGATGCTACCACGGTGCAACACGGATCGTCTGCGGTGGCTGCCGGATAGGGGGCTGTTTGACGGGGAAAATAAAACGGTGCTGCTGATAACCGATTGGCGGCTGGCGGGCCATCCGGAAGGAACGGCCAGATTTTGCCAGCGGCCAGGCCGCTGCTGGCCTTTGCGACCGCGGCCAGTCCGGCGGCGGCGCCGGCATGTCCGATATTCTGTTTCAGGGCACCGATGGCAATACTGTCCGCTTGCAGCGGCAGGTCCTTGTAGAGCGCCTCCAGGGCCGCGGCTTCGGCCTTGTCTTCCCCGGGAAGACCGCTCCCGTGGGTTTCAATACAGGTGATCTCGGACGGTTTGCGGTCGGCATCCCGCAGAGCCCGTTCGAACGCGTGCGCATACGCCTCTGCAGCCGCCGGCGTTCCACCGGCAGCACCTACGCCGGTGATCACGGCGTAGATACGGTCCCCGTCGTCCAAAGCGGTATCCAGTCTTTTTAGAATCAGGGCCGTGGCCCCTTCACCGGGCAGGGTGCCCTGTGAGGCGGTGTCAAAGGAGCGGACAGCATTTTCAGGTGTTAGATCGCCGAGTTTGTTGGTGGCCAGGACGCGGCGCAGGTCACCGGGCAGGTCTACCGCGCCCACCAGCATGGCGCGGGTTTCGCTCTTTTGCAGAGAACGGACCGCGATTTCCAGGGCCCGGGTGCCCGAAGCAGCTTCCTGAGAAACCACGAAGCTGGGACCGCCAAACCGGAATTCCCGGGCCACCCGGCTGGCAATGATGCCGCCCAACGCGCCCAGGGTGCGCGAAGCCGTGAGCGGCGGGCCCAGGGAAGCTTTCAGGTCTGCCAGCCAACTTTCGGTTTCCGCCGGTGTCAGGGCCTCCAGGCCCAGCCGCTGCTGCCATTGGATTACCTGGTTGACCAGGTTCCAGCGCAGGTGAAACTGGGTGGCTTCCCAGTCGAATTCGATGCCGATGATCCCCCCCATGTCGGGCCGTTCCTGGTGCAGGGGCAGGCCGGCATCCAGCAGGGCGCCGCGGGCAACCTTGAGCATGAGCAGATGCTGAAAGAGAATATCGGGGATCTCAGCCGGGGGGATGCGAAATTCACCCGCCCGGATGGTCAGCTTGTCCAGATAGGCGCCGTGCAGATCTGCGCGGCCGGTTTGTTCACAGAACAGGTCATCAGCGCCCCACCAGCGCTTTTCAGGACGCGTCTCAATGATGCTATACCCGTCCTGCAGCAATTGGGCGAACTGGGCCAAAGATGCGGCCCGGCCGAAATGTGCATCCATACCCACCACGGCAACCGGTGCCTTTTTTACGCTCTTTAAGAGCGAGATGTCGGACGGTCTATGGTCATCTGTAGATTTGCCGGAAGCAGCTTTGGCGTGGTCCCACGCCTCTAAAAGCATGTGTGCGTTAATGCCGCCAAAGCCGAAAGCGCTTACCGCGGCGCGTGGGGCCCGGGGGCCTGCCGTGGTCGGCCAGGACTCCGGTGTCACCGGTACCCGAAACGGGCTGTCCAGCAGCGGACTGGCAGCGGACGGCTGCTTGAAATTGAGCGATGACGGCACGGTCCGGTTGTGCAGCGCAAGCAGGGTTTTGATGGCACCGGCGGCTCCCGCGGCGGTCAAGAGATGGCCGGTCATGGATTTGATGGATCCGATTGCACACTGGCCGGGCACCCATTTTTCGGCCTGCCACAGATCGATCAGGCTGTTGACTTCCGTTGCGTCTCCCACCGGGGTTCCCGCGCCGTGGCATTCGATCAGGTCGATATCGGCCGGCGCCCAGTCAGCTGCAGCATAGGCCGCGCGCATAGCCCGCAGCTGTCCCTCGGTATCGGGCGCCAGCAGGTTACCGCGCATATCATTGGAAAGACCGATTCCCCGGATAACGGCATAGATGGTGTCAGCTTGCGCCACGGCATCCTCCAGGCGCTTTAAGACCAGGATTCCGGCACCTTCGCCTACCACCAGACCGTCGGCAGTGGCATCGAAGGGCGCGCACCGGCCCGAGGGTGAAAGCGCGCGCAACTGGCTGAACCCTACCTGGGTATAGAGACATTCCGGCCGGGATACGCCGCCGGCCAGCATGATATCGGCCCGCTGGGCAGCCAGTTCGTCACAGGCCAGTTTAATGGCATACAGGGATGAGGCACAGGCCGCATCCAGCGTGTAGGCACCGCCCCCGAAACCAAAGGCTTGCGCCAGCAGGGCGGCCGGCAGACTGGTGACCGCGGCTGCCCGGTACGCTGTTTTCGAAGGCGCCGGCTGGTCAGTCGGAGTTGCGGCACCCAGCAGGCGTCGTTCGAACATCCGGCCAAACGTTGCCCGGGTAAGTGCGGAAGAAGCATCGGTGGGCAGTGCAATGGCCGCCAGGATCGTGCCGGTTCGCTGGTGATCCCCAGCCGGCAGCCCGCTGTCCCGGACCGCCTCTTTGCCGGCTTGCAGGACGAGGTGATACAGCGGATCGAGCTCGCGTAGAAAATCGGGATCGAACGGCCAGCCGTTCACGTCAAATTCGAAGTCTTTGATCAGGCCCGCCCGGCGGCCTAAAGCCATATCCGGTTCATACCGGGTGGAAACCATGTGGTCCGCCGGCGCGATCCACCGGTTGTCCGGGACTGTGTCGCAATTATCGACACCATTGATGATGTTCTCCCAGAATTGACTGATATCAGCCGCACCGGGAAAGACCCCCCCCATGCCGACAACAGCTATGGGTGTATTATCATTCTTAGATTGCATTCTTAAGATTGCGCATCCTGTTCAGGCCAAAATCAAGCGGTTTGGACCGCGATTAACCATTGAACCCTGATCCTTTGCCTGTCGGGCGTAGCTCGCAGAGCGAAGACTGAAACCCTGAACGATTTCTTCGTTTAAACAAAAAAACATACACTATTTTTAATATATTACGCAAGGGTCAAAACCCGCTGTAAGCCAGTTTACGGCCGGTTTCCCGATGCCATTTTGCCAGGTCAGTCATTGACTATCTCCTCCGCGCCGTTTAGTATCGGCATGTTTTAACAATTATGTTCAACCAGCGCATAGAAAGTCAGGAGGTTTCATGAAGATCGCCTTTCCGGTGCAGTCCGATCAGGGTATGCGCAGCCCGGTATTCAATCATTTTGGATCCGCTCCGCTTTTCGTCGTCATTGACAGTGATACCTACGCCGCCACCCCGATCCCCAATGCCGACCGCAATCATATTAACGGACAATGCCAGCCCCTGGCCGCCTTAAATGGTATCGCCCTGGATGCGGTTATCGTTGGCGGCATTGGACCCGGCGCCCTGCGCAAGTTGCGCAACCGGGGCATCCGGGTGCTCAAAGCCGCTGCAGGTACGGTCGGGGAAAACCTGAATCTTTTTTCGGATGGTCAGTTGGCGGAATTTCTGGACAATGATATCTGTGCCGGACATGGCAATGCCGGCTGTGCCCACTAACGGATCGGCCTGGACGCCCGCATATGATGCCCCCTATTCAAATCATATTGAAAAACAATCTCACGCTGCGCGGTTTGCAGGAAGATACCCGGGATGCGCTCATCGAAAAGTTGACTTTTCCAAATCCCAAGTACCTGGAAAACGCCCGCATGGGACGCTGGAACCGGGGAACCCCGCGGACCCTGCGGTATTACCGCAAGCTGCCCAAGTGCGGTTTGCGGGTTCCGCGCGGCTACCTCCGGCAGTTGATTCTCTTCTGCCGTAAAAGCGGGCTCCAGTATGCCCTGGATGACCAGCGGCGGATACTGCCCGCAGTTGACTTCGACTTTGCCGGTACACTCAAACCGTTCCAGGAGACTGCCGTCCACACCATGCTGGCCAAGGATTTCGGAACTTTGAGTGCGCCGACCGGCAGCGGTAAAACCGTCATGGGGCTGTTCATGCTGGCTCAAAGGCGGCAGCCGGCCCTGATCGTGGTGCACACCAAGGACCTGGCCTTCCAGTGGATGAGCCGCATTGAAACATTTTTAAACATTCCGGAAAAAGAAATAGGCCTGATCGGCGGCGGTAAAAAGAAGGTCGGAAAAGCGGTCACCGTGGCCTTGGTCCAGTCGCTGTACAAGATTGCCGCGGATATCGCCAAGCAGATCGGGTTTATTATCGTGGATGAATGTCACCGCTGCCCCAGCCGGACCTTTACGGAAGCGGTGACCCATTTCGACAGCCGCTACATGCTGGGACTGTCCGCCACGCCTTATCGACGCGACAAGCTGTCGAAGCTGATTTTCTGGCACCTGGGTGATGTCCACCACGAAATCGAAAGCCGGCAATTGGTGAACAGCGGCGATGTTCTGGCCGCCGCCGTCCATTTTCGGGAAACCAATTTTACACCCTATTTCGATCCGGTGAACGACTACAGCCGGATGTTGTCTGAATTGACGGCCGATGATGAACGCAACCGGTTGATAGCCGATGATGTGGCCCGGGAAGCACTTACCAACCCCGGCACCACCCTGGTGCTGTCCGACCGCAAAAAACACTGTGAGGCCCTGTGGTCGCTGATCAGATATCGCAACGACGCACCCTGCGAATTTCTCACCGGCGATCGGTCCGAACAGGAGCGCAAAGACATCGTCGCCCGCCTGAATGAGGGCAGCATCAAAATCCTGGTAGCCACCGGGCAGTTGATCGGGGAGGGCTTTGACTGCCCGAATCTGGCAACCCTTTTTCTGGCTACGCCGGTGCGCTTCAGCGGCCGGGTTTTGCAATATATCGGCCGGGTGCTGCGTCCGGCTCCAGGCAAGAGCAACGCGAAAATCATCGATTATATCGATGTAAACGTGGATGTTCTGGTATCGGCAGCCCGTGCCCGGGAAAGAGTATACAGAAAGCTGTAATTGGGAGTTCGTTCTAAATTATCTTTGGCGGCAAGATAGTATCAATCATACATACATGCGTTCACTACATTTAAATCCGAAATACGAAAAACGAAATGCGAAACAAAAAGAAGCAAATCACAATGACCGAAAAATACAAACAAAACCGTATAAAGCTGGAACGGAATCAGTATCGGCCATCCGGTCTTTCAGGAATAGCAACAATGCCTTTGTTTTGGTCATTAAGTCATTCGAATTTCTAATTTGTTTCGAATTTCGTTTTTCGTATTTCGGATTTTTTTTGACCTTCGATGTTCGGCCTTTCAGTTCTTAGAATTTTCCAGATCCGCGGAAATCATGTCATAGGCCGCAAAGACCTCAGTGAGGGACTCACCGATCTTGGGTATCAGGCGGTTTGCCTTGCGTGACTTCTCATCCGCACAAGCCTTTTCCAACTGCAGGGCCGCATTGCTCAGGTTGTCGGCGGATACGTTTGCGGCCGCGCCCTTCAGGGCGTGTGCCCGCCGGCGGGCAGTTGCAAAATCCTTTGCTTTCAGCAGCTGCTTTATCTCGGTCATAAAATCCTGATAATGTTCACAATACTCCCTGAGGACGTCCATGTACAGATCCCAGTCACCGCCCAGGCGGGTCAGTCCATCGACCACATCCAGGCCCGGGACACTCAGAGCAAAGGCGGGTATCTGGGGATCCGCAGGGGCAAAAGCGCCCGGCATACAGTCGAACTGGTCGCCCTTGGATTCTATATTTCTTTTCAGCGTCTGGAAAAGGTCCAGGTGGTCAATGGGCTTGGGCAGATAATCATTCATACCGGCATCGAGGCATCGGTCCCGGTCTCCGGTCATCGTGTGGGCGGTGAGGGCGATGATGGGCAATTCCTGCATATTCAGCTCACTGCGCACAATCCGGGTAACCTCCAACCCATCCATCTCCGGCATCTAGACATCCATTAAAACGGCGTCATAACAGTTCTGTTTAATCGAGGAGATGGCGGACAGGCCATTGTCGGCTGAATCAACCCGGATCCCGGCCCGGGCCAGCATTTCGGTGGCCACCCGCTGATTGATCGGATTGTCTTCGACCAGCAGGACCGAAACATCCACAAAGTCATCGATGTATTCGGCATCGTCGGCTGCGGGGCTGTCCTCCAGCGGTTCACAACCGAAGATTTCTATGATGATATTGAGCAGGGGGGACTGTTTTATGGGTTTGGAAATAAAGTGCTGGATGCCCAGCATCCCGGCCTTTTGCTTGCGTTTCTTGGGTATGAGCGGGCTGTGGGTGAAGAGCACCGGCGGCATATCGGGGCCGGCCAATGATTTGAACGCCTCAAAAGCCTGGAGCCCATCCATGCCGGGCAGGTCGATGTCTGAAATAATCAGGTCAAAGGGAAAATTTTGAGCGGTCTCGTTCAGTGAGGTCAACGCCTCCTCGGCGTTCAGAAAAGAAGTCACCTTGAATTCAAAACCGTCGAGGTACTGGGCCATGGCCTTCAGGGTATAAGGGTTGTCCTCGATAAGCAGTACCTTGAGGCCGCGCAACTCATATGGCAGCACCCGTTTTTTACCAGTCTGCGTGCGGTCCACCTGGAAGGGCGCCGTGAAATAGAAGCTGCTGCCCAGCCCCACTTCGCTTGCCACCCAGATGTCCCCTGCCATCATGTTGACGATCCGCTTGCAGATGGCCAGCCCCAGGCCGGAGCCGCCGTATTTGCGGGTGACCGTGCCATCTGCCTGGGTAAATGAGTCAAAGAGGTTTTCCTTGACATCAGCAGGTATGCCGATGCCGGTGTCCCGCACCTCGAAGGTCAACTTGACTGTATCCGGCCCCACGGACTCCTGGCCTACCGAAATGCAGATACTGCCTTTCTCGGTGAATTTTATGGCATTGGAAAGCAGGTTGATAAGCACCTGCCGGATACGCAGCGGGTCGGCGATGAGCCGTTCCGGGATATCGACGGGCACATCGATGGTCAGTTCCAGATTTTTAGCGGTAATTTTATTCAGGAAAATATCGGAGACTTCTTCCACTACCTGGCGCAGTGAAAAGGGGATATACTCCAGTTCCAGTTTTCCAGCTTCAATTTTAGAAAGGTCCAGGATGTCATTGATCAATTCCAGGAGAGCTTTTCCGGAAGAGTGAATGATTTCAAGATATTCATTTTGCTTTGGGCTAAGGTCGGTTTCCATGACCAGGTCACACATGCCGATGATGCCGTTCATCGGCGTCCTGATTTCATGGCTCATGTTGGCCAGAAATTCGCTTTTCGCGACATTGGCCGCCTCAGCCGCCTCCATGGATTCTTTTAAGGCTTTTTCGACACGTTTCTGATGGGTTACGTCTACAATGACGCCTTCGATAAAATCTTGTCCTTTGAAAAGCTTGGCCGAAAGCGAGATGACCAGCCGGGTTCCATCGGCGAGGGTAATCCGGGATTCGAAATCGGAAACCTCTCCATAAGCTTCCAGCTGTTTTAGCAGCTCAGCGCGGCGGTCCGGCGTGTGCAGATCCGCAAATTTTCCCTTGGCGAGCAGACTTTGTACGTTTTCAAATCCCAGGATATCCGCCGTGCTTTTATTGGCATTGAGCACTTTACCGTCCGCGATCCGGGTACGCACCAGGCCGACAAGCGAGTTGTTGTAGAGGTTGCGGTAAAGGGTTTTTTTCGCTTCGAGTTCGACTTCCAGTTTTTTATGCTCTTCTATTTCACGCTGGAGTTGCGCGTTGATAACCCAAATACTCTCGGTGCTTTCCTGGACGAATTGTTCCAGATCATTGCGGTGGCGGGTCAGCTTGGATTCCGTGCGTTTCCACTTATCGATATCCCTGATAATGCCTGAGAATCCGTCCGGAACCCCGGACCGGCGGGTAAGTTTGGTGATCGTGGTTTCGCCCCAGGCGCGGGTGTCGTTTTTGTGAACAAATTCAAGCTCCAGGTGCTGCTTCGCTCCGGTTTCGGGTTTCTGGTTGGCGCGGACTTTTTTAAAGGCGTCGTTGATCAAGCGGGCCGAACTGGTTGTCACCAGATCGTAAATAGGCCGTCCAATGAGGTCTTTGGGATTATGTCCGGTCAGCTGCCGGATACCCGGGCTGATATAGGTGAATTTGAGATAACGGTCCGTGGCCCAGAGGACATCGGGGCTGTTCTCAAGCAGCAGTCGTTCTATTTGATCTCTGGACTGGTTCAAATTACAGGCTCACCTTAAGGGCTATGGCCGATCAACTGCCGGTCGAAAGTACAGCGTTTTTCGGCATCCGACCGGGGGGGCACACTGGATGAGGCAGTAACAGACTAAACGGGTGTTTGTACGGATGCTCGCATTGATGGTTGCCCGTAAAATGCAACCAACAGTTTGAGAAACTTTTTACTGCCTTTGCCGGTGAAAGTCAATATAACAGGCGATCTCGGGGTATCGCTCCGCACACATTGGGATGCGTTTAAAAATGGTGACCTGGGGATGGCCGGGAGGAAATGCCGGCACCCGTTGATTGGGCGCTATCAACGGGAGACTGAGTTAATTTGGTATTCGAAACGGTTGCTTAGATAGCCTATAGCGCAAATTTCGGGTTTCAACCTAAATCGAAATCGCTATCGGGATCGGGATCGAAATCGGTTGCGGTGATTTATGATGACATCGATTTCGATAGCGACATCGGGCCCAAACGTTTACGAAACCCAAAAGTTGAGTTCTAATTAATAAAGGCCTTTTGCAGTCCAGCGTCCATAATGGCCTCATAACCTTCTAATTTGGCTATGATTTCGTCATTCTGGTCGATAAAGGTGAAATCGCCGGTCATTTTATGGGCCGTCACCTGGTGGACCTTTAAAATGGCCCGGACACCGCCTTCCGGAAACCGGCTGCGGTATTGCCGGTAGGAGGCGGCATAACTGGGCAGGGAGACCGCCCCCTGGGTTTCATAGCACCAGATGATGGCCAGTTGGAAAGCGGAATCAAGGACCAGCGGATCCGCAATCCAGCGGCTGCGCAAAGGCTGGGTAATCCATTTCATGGGACTGGGCGCGGTAGCCACCTCTGCGATGATGCCTTGCTCGGAAAACCCGGCAATCCGGGTGATGCCCCGCAGGTCGTCACCGTGAAAGAGTATTTTTTCATAAACCTCCTGCACTTCACGCGGGTAGGGCTGGGCCGCAATGTCCATCTCGCCGTTGAGCTGCGGCGGGGGGATTTCCCGATCGGTAAGGATTGCCATGGCACTGGAGTGAATGAATTCGGAACCATCCGGGTGGCGGCCGTTCCTGATCTGGACGTCTACTGCAAACGCATCGTTGGCCCTGACAGCCTTGCCGGCCAGCAGGCGGATGGTTTTCTTCTCCTCATCCAGCTTGATCCCGTTCAAAAGACGCATGTCGTCCAGGCCGTGCAGGAACAGACCGGGATTGTCATGCAGGGCGCCGTGCCCGAGCCATTCGGCAATCAGGGCAAAAGGCACCACCGGTCGTCCGGCCAGGATATGGGAGGTCAGCACCGGGTACCCGGCGGTGTCCACCTGGTGTTTGACCAGCAGATTCAGGTCGTCTTCAGCGACATGGTCTTTTTCCGCCGGGGGCACAATGACAGCCCCCACAACCGTTTCGACCGGGGTTTCAGCGGCTGCAGCCATTTCCTGCAGCATGCGCCGGACGCCGCCCTGGATTGAAATGAGTTCGACACCGGCTTTTTGAAATTCTCTTTTCAGTGCCGGTGAAACCATGCCGCCATCCCAGGGGCCCCAATTGATGGCGGCCACTTTGCAGCCGCTGTGTTCGGATGCGTAAGCCTGCGCCAGTTTGTTGAGGACCTCGTTGGCCATGGCGTAATCGACCTGTCCCTGGTTGCCCCGGCGGGCGCTGACTGATGAGAAAAGCACCAGGTAGCGCAGATCATCATCAGCGGTTGCGGCCAGGAGGGCAGACAGGCCGGCCACTTTGGTGCTGTATACCGTCTGGAACTGGTCGGCGGTCTTGTCGGTGATCAGCCGGTCGGCAAGCACGCCGGCGCCATGGATGACGGCCCGGATCGGGCCAAAGTCATTGCGGATCGCGGTCAGCAGTTCATGCATCTTCGTCTCATCGCGGACATCCGCCGCGAAGTAGGCTGCGCGTCCCCCGGCCTTCTCAATGGCCTGAATGGTGTCAGCTATGGAGCGCCCGGCTGTGATAGCTTTGTATTCCGATTCGATTTCCAGGGGACTGGCTTTGCCCTGGAAATGGTTTGCGAGGATCGCCTTCTTCATGGCCGCCTTATCGGTCAGGCCCGCCAACCAGGCCGGTTCCGACGCTGCCGGGGCGGAGCGGCCGATCAGAATGGTTGTGCAGCCGGTTTTGGCTGCCAGGGCCACAGCTGCGGCAGCAGTGACGCCGCGTGCCCCACCGGTGACAATAGCCACCTCGTTTTTGGACAAGTGGAGTTCACCCACTGATGGTTCCGCAGGTTCGGCGGTGAGTGTATAGCGGGTGTTGGCGGTCAGACCGATTTCAACCGGCCGAGTCGGTCCGGGGGTCAGCAGTTCGGCCGTTATCGCGGCGGCCATGGCGTCGTGTTCCTGCCAGTCCGGATCCAGGTCAAATGCCGTGCAGTGGACCTGCGGCCACTCGATGCCCGCGGTTTTGACCAGGGCGGCCAATCCGCCGCAAGCCGGGTGGTTGATAGTGTTCTTGAGAAATCCGAAAGCACCGTCGAGGTCGGTGACAGAGGCCAGGAAAGTCGTGGCCCCTTCCCCGGCACTGGTCAGGGCCGGGGCGGCGGCCTGGGCCAACCGGAAGTTCGCTTCCAAAAGCTCGGATACGGCGGCCAGACTGTCATCGCGGCCGGCACCGCCAGCTGTTAAAATCAGACTGCCGCAACCGGATGCATCCTGGTCGCCGGCAATGATACGGCTTCTCAATTCAGGATCGATCAGTTCGGTTGTCACGTCCCGGGATGCCAACTGTCGCGCCAGCGCGGTCGCCAGGATGTTATTGTCAGTGGTGATCCACACCGGCTTGCCGGCCGGCAGTGCTATCCGCGGACCCCGTGTGGCCGCTGTTTCAACAGGTATGACAATACTTCGCGGTGGCAGGGGGGCGGGCTTTCCGGCAGAGGCATGATCTCCAGCGGCAGGCTTCGTCTGGGGAACGGAAGTCTTTTTGGGCATCTCAGCTGCGGGTCCGGTGGGCGGTGTTCCGCTGAGAAAGGCCACGATATGCCCCAAGGTTTTCAGATCGCCCATCATTTCCGGGCCGATCTGGGGCAGGCCGGGCATCCTTTCTTCCATGGTGGAGAGGATTTCCACCCGTTTGATACTATCAATGCCCAGGTCCGCCTCGATATCCATGTCGGGATTGAGCATCTCCTGCGGGTAACCGGTCAATTCACTGACCGTTGCAATCAGGGCTTCCCGGATGGATCGGGCCTGATCGTCAGGTCCAGATGCGGCATTGTTCTCTGCAGCGGGGGCTGCGGCCGGGCTGGCGGCTGGGCCGGCATCGGCCGCCAGGTAATCGGTGATCTGCCCCAGGGTTTTCAGGCTGCCCATCATTTCCGGACCCACCGAGGGCAGGCCGGGCATTTTTTCCTCGAGTGTGGATAGGATTTCAACGCGCTTGATGCTGTCGATTCCCAGGTCCGACTCGATATCCATGTCCGGCTGCAGCATTTCAGCCGGATACCCGGTTAATTCGCTGACCACCCCAAGGAGGGTGCTCAGAATATCGCCCCGGGCGGCATCGGCTGAGGGCGCCGTTACTGCGACCTGAGCGGCCGCTGCCGGTTGCGCGCCGGCAGGCGCAGCATCGGCAAGGTAGGTTACGATCTGCCCCAGGGTTTTCAGGCTGCCCATCATTTCCGGTCCGACGGACGGCAGGCCGGGCATTTCCTCCTCCAGGGTCGAGAGGATTTCCACCCGTTTGATGCTGTCGATTCCCAGGTCTGCCTCGATGTCCATGTCCATGTTGAGCATCTCGGCCGGATAGCCGGTCAGGCGGCTGACAACGTCCAGCAGGGTTGCCGATACCTTTTCGGCGGCGGTGTGGCCGTCTCCGATTTGCTCTTCTGACGCAACCCGGGCGGCAGGCGCCGTTTGTGCAGGTGTGATGGGTGGCTCGGCGGGTGCTGCCGGGGCAATCGCGGCTGGATGCGGTTCGGTATGGGCGGCGGCCGCAACGGAATCAAGGCCGGGTTCCGCCGGGATCGGGTATTCCGGGATCGGGATATCCGCAAGATCGCCAAGGCCCGTCAGACGGCTGGTGGCCCGCATCATCTGCTGCAGGGCTTTGCCGGCCTGGGCCTGGGTTTCCAGGAATTTCTGGTGCGTTTCGGCCGTCTTCATCTGCAGGGACTGGAGGGTCTGCATGCCCTCCTGGACGGTTTGCAAGGCAATGTTTAGCTGTTGCGGATTTTGAGAAACGTGGTCTTTCATATCACTTTCAGTTGCTTTTTTATCATCGGGCTGTGCCGGCGCCATTGCAGGCCTGCGGGCAGGCGCGGCTGCCGGTCCGGCCGGCTTTAAAGATTTGGCCGGGCCTTGCGCAGATGCGTTGCCCCGGCCTTGCGTTGGTGCTTTGCCCTGGGGGCCGGCTTCGTTTTCGTTTGACGGGTTTTTGAAGTTGGCGCCGGAGATGGGGACATCCATGACCGGTTGGCGCTCCGCCGGGTCCGCAGGTTCCCATTTGGGCAGGTCCACCGGGTAACCGGCCGCGGCCAGACGGCAAAGGGCCTTGGCCAGATCCTTGAGGCCGAAGGCTTTGCCCCCGCTCTGGTCCACAGCCACGGCGATATGATCTTTCCCCTTCAGGATCTGGCGCACCAGTCCGGTGAGCACCGGTTTGGGACCGACCTCGAGGAAGGTGCGGACATCGGCCGCATACAGGTTTTCCACCTCTTCCTTGAAGTGCACCGGGCTGACCAGTTGGGCTCCCAGCGTGGCGCGGGCCTGCTCTTCACTCTCGGGATAGGCTTTCCCGGTCGTGTTGGCAAACACCGGTATCACGGCGGGGGCAAAGGTTGCCGCGGACAGAGATTTTTCAAATGGCTGGCGCGCGTTTTCAACCAGATGACTGTGGAACGCAGCCGCCACGGGCAGTTCAATGGCCCTGAATTTCTTTGCCTTGCAAGCTTTCTGGGCGATTTTGATACCCTGGGAAGAACCCGACAGGACGCCCTGGGACGGGCTGTTGCGGTTGGCCAGGATCACGTCGGTATCCAGGGTGGCCAGAAGCGCGTCAATCTCATCCAGGGGGGCTTTGACGGCCAGCATGGTTCCGCTTTCGCCGCTGTCGTTGTCACCGGCGGCCGCCATGAAGCGGCCGCGGTCGGCTGACAGGCTGAAAAAAGTCTCTTCATCCAGTCGCCCGGCGGCATACAGGGCGGCCAGTTCACCATAGCTATGTCCGGCCGCCGTATCAGGCGTTAAATTGAAGCGTTCCAGGATTTTCAGCATGCCGAGGCTGGCGGCGCCAATAGCCGGTTGGGCCGCGTCGGTCCGGCGCAGGTTCTCTTCCTGCCGGGCGGTTTCCTTGCGATCTGCAGCCGGCTTGGGAAAGATCAGTTCACCGAGGGGGGCGCCGTCGATCTCAATCGCATTGGCGGTTTCAAAGGCGGCATGCGCCTCGGGAAAACAACAGGCCAGATCGCGGGCCATGTTCACATACTGACTGCCCTGGCCGGGAAACAGAAACGCCAGCTTGCCTTTTTGGGGTTCGCTGCTGAAACAGGTCTCCCCGGATTGCCACTGGGATTTATCGCGGTTTTCTTCAAGCGCCTGGAGAGCGTCCTTCAGGATTGCCTGCCGATCGGCGTCGCGTTCGATTACCACCAGGAGGCGACAGGGCGCGGCAGCGTTGAATTCAAACCGCGTTTCAAAACACGCCCGGGCATATTCGTCGGGTTTGGCTTCCGGGGCGCTGGCCTGGGCAAAAGCTTCCAGACGGGTTTTAAGGGCGTTGATGTCCGGACCCGAAAAGGCGGCGATCTGGATGGAGCCGTCCCAGGCCACGCCGGTCTTCCGCGATTCGTGTTCTTCAAGCACCATGTGAAAATTGCTGCCCCCGAATCCGAAAGCGCTGACGGCGGCCCGGCGGGGATGACCGTTGTTCAGCAGCCACGGCCGACTGGTTGTGCTGAGGTAGAAAGGGCTGCTATCAATATCGAGCTTGGGGTCTGGTTCGTCGGCCTTGATGGTCGGCAGTAGAACTTTGTGATGTACGGCCAGCGTGGCTTTGATCAGTCCGGCGGCCCCGGCGGCTGCCTTGGTATGGCCGATGTTGGACTTGACAGAACCGATGGCACAGGCTCCCGGGGAAATATTGTCCCCGGCATAGGTGTTTTTGAGGGCGGTAAATTCGACGGCGTCGCCCACGCGGGTGCCGGTACCATGGGCTTCGACCATGCCGACAGTGGCCGGATCGACCTGGGCAGCCTGGTAGGCCCGGCGCAGGGCTTTTTCCTGACCTTCCGGGCGCGGCGCGTAGATACTTTGCGACTTGCCGTCACTGGAGGAGCGCAGGGCCTTGATGACGGCGTAAATCCGGTCCTGATCCTTTTCGGCATCTTCCAGGCGCTTGAGCACCAGCAAGCCGATGCCTTCACCCAGCACCGTACCATCGGCCTGGCTGGAGAACGGTTTGGCATCTCCGGTAGGCGACAGGATCTGGGTCTTGGCAAAACACATATGCATGAAAATGTCGTTCAGGGTATCAATGCCGCCGGTGATGACCATGTCGCTGCGTCCGGCCTCGAGTTCCAGAATCGCCAGATTGATGGCGCTCATCGAACTGGCGCAGGCCGCATCCACCACGCAATTGGTTCCACCGAAATCCAGGCGGTTGCAGATGCGTCCGGCCACCACGTTGCCCAGCAGACCGGGAAAGGAGTTTTCCTGCCAGGGCACATAGCCGTCGGCAATGCGCGCTATGACTGCTTCAGTGGTTTGGGTATCCACCCCTTCGGCATCGAGGGCTTTGCGCCAGAGCGGGTGTCCCAGGCGGGCGCCCAGGGGGATCACCAGTTCCTGGGTTCCGGTTACACCGATTATGACGCTGGCCCGATCGCGGTCAAACGGGCGGGTGTCGTCGTACCCGGCATCTTTCAGGGCCATCTTGGCGGCTACCAGGCCGAGCAGTTGGGAGGTGTCCGTTGCTTCCAGGGAAGAGGGTGGAATGCCGAATTCGGCCGGATCAAAGGAGATCCCGGGTAGAAAACCACCTCGTTTGCAGTACACGTGATCGGGTGTCTTGGGGTCTGCGTTGAAAAAGTCTTCGGCGGACCAGTGGGTGGCCGGTACTTCGGTGATGCCATCTTCGGCCCGGGACAACAGCCGCCAGTACTCTTTCAGATCCGCAGATTTGGCGAACATGCCGGCCATCCCGACAATGGCGATCGGTATGGGGGGTTGACCTTGATAATTACTTGGAGTTTCCACGACTATCCTCAACGCAGCCCGGACGGCTGCTTATCTGTCTGAAAATGTTGGTGGTTCCTATCTGAAACCATGGCCGGGAGTGCCGCACCGGACGCAAACCTCCCGATTTTTTCAATAATAAGGATATAAACATATATCTAAATACGGATATTTGCAAGCATTGACAGAAAAAAATAGAGTTGTTATATTCACATATCAAGCTAACAAGAGGGCGATGTGGTAAAATTCTATAATAACAGGGAATTGTCAGAAAAACTGGGCATCAATTTGGCCCGTTGGAAGCGCTGGTCCCGGGAATTTTTACCCCCGGACCCCCTGGCAGGCCAACAGGCCGGGTATGCGCGTCAATATTACGTCGATCATGCTTTTGTCGTTTACCTCGGCGGACAACTCGTGGCTGATCTCGGGTTATCCATTCCCCAAGCCCGCCGGATACTGTCCGAATCCCGGGACTGGATGAAAACCAGGGGGTTTCATTTCGATCCGCGCGGGAATCGCCAACCCCGCAAAGGCATCGACGCGCATGTTAAAAGCTATGCGCTGCATATCCTGGTCTCTGCCGAGCAACACCTGACCCTGTTCGCCCGGGGGCACATCGGCCGTATCGATTATGAATACGAAGGATATCCGGTGGTTAAATCAGTTTACGTGGACCAGCCGATCAGTCCGCGCAAGCAAACTAACACTGAATCCATTGAGACCGGCAGTGAAAAGATTCTCCGCATATCGGATCTGCTGGAGCAGTTTCGGAAAACCCTCGATCCGGATGGGGAGTATTTTCCCGGATTGGTTGAGACATAGGTGATTGGGCTGAAGACTGAAGGCTGAAGGAAGAACATTTTCACTTCAGTCTTTTTGCCTGTCATCGACATACTTTGCTACGCAATGATATCTTGATAGCAGTCCATTACAGCACTGTCATCCGACAGGATACAGCCCAGGTTCGTTTCCATTCGTTGACCGGCTTCGATCAGGAAAACCCGGGCGATCTTGCGCTTGCGTTCTTCAAAAATAGCATCCCGGCAAACCAGGTAGCTCAAGATGGCGTCGGTAGCCAGGGCAACGACACGGGCGGCATGAAATTCCTGGTAGACCTTATCCTTCCGATTTCTTATGTACGCAACCGCTTCTTCCAGTTTTTGTCGGCTTTGTCCGGCAAGCTCGTGGAGGTCAGCCACTGACGAAAAATCGTTTTCCGATTCGCACAGATCCAGCCAGTCGCTGGCCACGCCACCTATAACCCCACCGATGGCCGCCACAACTTGCAGTTGGGTGGTGCCTTCGTAGATATTGGTGATCCGGGCATCACGGTAGAGGCGTTCCACCTCAAATTCACAGGTATAGCCCACGCCGCCGTGGATCTGGATCGCCTTGTAGGCCACATCGTTGGCCAACTCGCTGGCATAGGCTTTGACAATCGGGGTAAGCAGGGCCGCCAGCCGGGTAGAACGTTTGAGCTCCTCCTTGTTCTCCTTGGCTTTCTCCGGATCGTGCTCGCCGAGTTCTTCAAGGCCTTCCTTGATGTCCACGATTTTTGATGTCTCATATAGCAGGGAACGGGCGGCTTCGATGTTGCTTTTCATCTGGGTCAGCATTTCGAAGATGGCGGCGAACTGCCGTATCGGCTGACCGAACTGGACCCGATCGCGGGCGTACCTGTCCGCTTCCCGATAGGCAGCCTCGGCAATGCCGACGGCCTGGGCCGCCACGCCGGCGCGTGCGCCGTTCATCAGTGACATGGTGTATTTAACCAGTCCGAATTTACGCCTTCCCAGCAGTTGGGCAGGCGCATCGTTGAACTGGAGCTCACAGGTGGGCGAACCGTGAATGCCGAGCTTATGCTCGATCCGGCGGATGGTCAGGTGCTCATCGCGTTCGTAGATAAATAGTGAAAGACCACGGCCGCCGGCCGTGCCCTCTTCGGAGCGGGCCATCACCAGGGATACATCCGCGCAGCCGTTGGTGATAAACCGCTTGACGCCGTTCAGATACCAGTTGCCGTCGTCATCCTGGCGGGCCTTCAGCATTACGGTTTGCAGGTCCGACCCGGCATCCGGTTCGGTCAATGCCATGGCACCGGATATCTCCCCCGCAGCAAAGCGGGGCAGGAATTGTTCCTTTTGCTCCGGAGAGCCGAATTTACTGATCGTGTCGGCGATTTCCTGGAGCCCGAACAGATTCATCAAGGAGGCGTCTGCCCGGGATATGATCTCAATGGCCATGGAATATATGGTTTTGGGTACATTCAGGCCGCCGTATTCCCGGGGCAGGGTGAACCCCATGAGATCGGCTTTTCTCAACCGGTCCAGGGATTCCACCGTACCCGGCGCCAGGCAGACTTCGCCGTCTGCAAAGGTGGCCCCGCACCGGTCTACCTCTGCGGCCCGCGGTTTGATGATAGCCCCGGCAATTTCACCGGCGATATCCAGGATGCGGGCGTAGTTGTCCAGGGCATCCGCCTGGTCCCGCGGGGCTTCGGCAGATTTGTCCCGGCCGGCGAAACCGTCTTCTCTCAGCTCCACTACCCGGTTGAGATCCATGTGTTCCAGGTGAAATCGGATATCCGGATTGTCGCGATAAAAATTCTCCACTTATCCCTCCGTTATATCGCACGCAATCACATTTTCGGATTAGTGCGTTTTTTTAGTCAGTTCAAAACCAAGAAAACCCTTTCATTGCGCGGAGGCGCAGTGAAAATCACATTTCTCCGGCTCAGCCGGTAAACCTAAATCCATTCAGTCCCATGTTTTGATGACTTTGCGCACGACAGTGCGCCCATATTCTGGTTTTTTGATTTTCTCTGCATCTCTGCGCCTCTGCGCGATGCATTGGTTTTGATTGTGATTCCAATCTCAGATTGCTCCCATGCGGAGACTGGCGAAGATTACGATCCAGATCCCCCGGTTCTATACGCCTTAATCATTTCCGGGATGACTTTCATGACATCACCCACGATGCCATAGTGGGCGATTTCAAAGATGGGCGCCTCGGGATCACTGTTGATGGCAATGATGCGCATGGATTCACTCATGCCGGCCCGGTGCTGAATCTGTCCGGAAATCCCGCAGGCAATGTACAGGTTCGGCCGCACTGTGGTGCCGGTCTGGCCGACCTGGTGATCTTTGGGCATCTGTCCGGAATCTACAACCGGCCGGGAAGCACCGACTTCAGCGCCGATGGTGGCCGCCAGTTCCTTGACCAGGGCGATCCCTTCCGGGGTGGCGGCCCCCATACCGGCGGATACGATGATGCGGGCGGCTTTGAGATTGACCGACTTGATGGTCCGGACAACATCCAGGACCCGGGTTGGAAAATCCTGCGCGGTGAGTTCACATTCTGCTTTGACGATACGGGCTTTGCCTTCCGGGTCGGGCGGGTTCATTTTCATGACCCCTTCACGGACCGTAGCCATGCTGGGCGAACTTTCCGGGGAAACGATGGTTGCCACGATATTGCCGCCAAAGGCCGGCCGGATTTGCAGCAAGGTTTTGTCATAGACTTTCTTCTTATACTTGTGACTGCCGATTTGAAGATCGGTGCAGTCCGCTGTCAATCCGCAACGCAGGGTTGAAGCGACCCGGGGGGCGATATCCCGCCCCTGGGTTGTCGCCCCGAACAGGACGATCTGGGGAGCCGATTTTTCAATTTGCCCGGCCACCAGCTTGGCATAGGGCACCGAGGTGAAATGTTTCAGGCGCTCGTCTTCGATGTAGTAAATGGTATCGCAGCCGTAATGACCGGGACGCTCCAGTTCGGCCGCCAGCCCATGACCAAGCGCGATGGCCTGGACCTCACCTCCCGTGTCCCGGGCAAGTTCGGTAGCTTTGCAAATCAGCTCCAGGCTGACATCCGCGATCTTGTTGTCGTTCTGTTCTAGGTAAACCAGGACGTTGTTAGTCGAACCCATATGATCAAATCTCCATGATGATTTTGCTCAAATAGAAGCCTATCGATTTTTGGTATTTCACTTGAACCCTCGAACCCTTGGCCCCTTGAACCCTATAAAAAGCGTTAGCCCAAGATATTATCATCAATCAACTCTTTCACCAGGCAGGCGATATCCTCCGGCGTGTCATGGACCTGCTTCATATCGGTGGCCTTCAGTACGACATTCTCGACCTTCTTTACCTTTGTGGGTGACCCGGAAAGGCCGCAGCGTTCCGGATCCGCGCCGATGACTTCGATGTCCCAGCGGCGGATATGCGAGGGCAGGGCGCAAACCGCTTCGTCGTCCGGACCTCTTTCCAACTCAGCTTGGCAGTGCAGGCATTCCAGGGATTTCAGGGCCATTACGCGCTTGGCGGAATAAGAGCGCGGTTCGTTGGCCTCCGATGAAATCGTCAGGAGCACCGGCAGGGCAGCCTGGACGGTCTCGTGCCCGTTTTCCAGCGACCGCACCGCCGTAACGTTCTCCGCGCTCAACGCCGTGATTTCGGTTGCGCAGGTAACCTGGTTGATATCCAGCTTTTCGGCAATCTGAGGACCTACCTGGGCCGTATCCCCGTCGATGGCCTGACGACCGCATAGTATGAGGTCATAGGATCCAATCCGGCGAATTGCGCAAGAAAGGGCATAGGAGGTGGCCAGGGTGTCGGCGCCGGCGAATTTGCGGTCCGACAGCAGGACGGCATCATCCGCGCCGCGAAACAGGCATTCTTTCAATACGGTTTCGGCATTCGGCGGTCCCATGGTCAGCACGGTAACATGCCCGCCATAAGTTTCCTTGATGGTCAACGCCTCTTCCAGGGCATTGAGATCCTCAGGATTGAAAATAGCCGGCAGGGCGGCCCGGTTTACGGTGCCGTCATCTTTCATGGCTTGTCCGGTGATATTCTTCGTATCGGGCACCTGCTTGACGGTGACGATGATGTTGTAGGGCATGGCGAAATCTCTTTCGTTCAAAGGTTCAGGGTTCAAAGGTTCAGGGGTTAAAACCAAGAACTGTAGTGGTCCAGTAAAAACGGACACGGTTTTAAGCAGCATTGTTTAATTGTTCTTTTTCATAATTAATCGGGCTGAGATATCCCAGCGTCGAATGTAGCCGCATCGCATTGTAGAAGCCGATGTAG